>Ga0233403_10001653_pt1 | contig 10222 bp, 11 predicted proteins | sample Na_oxic_1_MG_FD_179866 | JGI IMG/M metagenome (GOLD analysis project Ga0233403, IMG submission 179866) | Seawater microbial communities from Saanich Inlet, British Columbia, Canada - Na_oxic_1_MG | ecosystem: Environmental > Aquatic > Marine > Inlet | place: Canada: British Columbia | collected...
AATGCTCAATTAAAAGAATCACTAACGGAATTAACGGCACAATTTCAACCCCAGCATATCATCTTGATTCCACATGTAGCTTGGCATCTCCTACCAATTCATTTAGTGAATATAAACGATGAACCGTTAGCAGTTCGTTATCCAGTGCATTATTTACCATCCATACAAATACTCCGCTTGATTCGCGAACGCCAAACCGCCAAACAAAATAAAGGCTGTATTATCTCCAACCCAACTCAAGACTTAGCAGGAGCCGAACAAGAAAGCCAAACTGTCTACAATCTACGTGGCCAAACCGATAAATTACTCTCCCGCCAAGAAGCCAACTTATCAGCAGTACGCAATGTTTTAGACCACACCCAACACAGTCATTTTTCCTGTCATGGCACTTTTGACCAAGACTTAACTCAAGCTGGTTTATCTATGGCTGATGGGCTATTAGCCGCCAAAGAAATGTTCACCAGCATCCGTATGGACAATCCTCGCTTAGTGGTAATGAGTGCCTGTGAAACCGCCCAAATAAAACCCACCCTCGCTGATGAGTACATGGGATTAAGTTCCAGCTTCTTATTTGCCGGGGCCCATAATGTGTTGGCTACCCAATGGCCCGTTGAAGATAATGCCTCCCGCTTGCTGATAGAACATTTCTATCAAAGCTTAAATGATGGACTATCACCAGTAAAGGCATTACAACAAGCCCAGCATCAATTACGCAAAATGACCAAAGAAACAGTAAAAGCACATTTTCCTGATATGAAAACCGGTCGTCCATATCCTTATAACCATCCTTATTATTGGGCAGGGTTTGTGTTGATTGGGGATGGGGAGTAGAATACATCAAAAAAATCCGTTTATTCCGTAAATCCGTTGTACTAAATTCACAGGAGAAAATCATGAGCTTACATGATGAGATTCAAAATTACATCAATGAGTTACAAAACTTATTGAAGGAAACCAATGAGGAAACGTTGTTAGATAAAGCCTGTAAACAGTGGGGAGAAGATGACTCCCGTTATGAGGCTTTGGAACAATTTGTAGAATCAGCCTCGTCATCAAGATTTAATAAACCACCCGATCCACCTGCCCCTGAATCTAGTCAAGAGGGCGGCTCAATACAAAATAAACCCGTAAAATAGTGTAGAGGGCGAACCGGGGTGTTCGCCTTTTTTTTTTGCGAAAACCTGACCGGTTTTAAAAACCGGTCAGGTTTAGAATAAATAACTGTAGGGATAAATATCATGCAAACTCAACAAGTTCAAACCTTAGAAGCCATTGAACGTACTTACCACGATCAATGGGTTTTGGTGAAAGAAACCGAATGGGATAAGCGAGGTAATCCCATCAAAGGGATTTTGATTGCTCATGGTGTTGAGCGGGATGCTTTGACAGAACCTTGCATACAATTACATGACCAAGAACCTGAAGTCAAAACTTATGCCTTCTATGCAGGGCCCGAAATTACTGAAAATTTTATAAAAATGTGGTGGTGTATAAACTAAACAACTATAGAGGACTAAAAAAAATGGCTTTACTCAAACGGCAATTTATCACAGATACTACCGGTTTTCCGATTGCTATCATTTTACCCATAGAAGAATATCAATTAGTCGAACCCATACTCGAACAACGTCACCAAGCTCAAAACGAAGCCGATAAACTCAAACTCATGGCACAAGCCCCGAATGATGCTCGTTTCATGGCAGATTTACAGGAAGTCATGTCGGATTTTGCTGAAGTATGAGCAAGAACCCAATGTCAAAACTTTCGCCGGCAGGCCCAAAATCTCTGAAAATAGGGTGGTGATACTATTTCAAAAACCACAAATACCATTTCTTAAAGAAATGGCATTTGTCAATGTTAGGTTAAATTTAACAGCCCAGTACTCAACTTACAGGAGAAACTAATGAGTTTACATGATGCTATTCAAAATCACATCAATGACTTACAAAAGTTATTAAACGAAACCACTGAACAAGCCTTGATAGATAAAGCGCGTGAATTATGGGGACAAGATGATTCCCGTTATGAGGTTTTAGAACAATTTGTCAAATCATCCTCAAAATTTAACAAACAGGCAAAACCAGCAGAACCAGAATCTGGGCACACTTCGGAAAATAAATCCGTTAAATAGGATTAGGGAAAACCTGCCAGGTTTTTAAAACCTGGCAGGTTTAGAACGGAACGAGAAATAAAGAGGATAGCACCATGCAACAACTTCAAATTCAAAACACACTCCCAGAAATTATCCAAACGGCAGCCGAGCAAGGAAATATTGAAACCCAATACCATCTAGGACTTAAATATCTAAAAGGCAACAGTGTCCATCAAAGTTTTGTCCAAGCCGCGCAGTGGTTTCGCACGGCTGCCGAATGTGGACATGCTGACGCACAATACCATCTTGGAATGAGGTACGAAAAAGGTGAAGGTGTACCTCAAGATATTACTCAAGCCTTGGAATGGTATCAAAAAGCCGCTAACCAAGGACATGCTGAGGCACAAGCCAAAATAAAACAAGATAATCAAGAGCGCAATAAAAAAGTAGCTGCACTCATTACCCAATGGCTAAATGAAGAAGATGATTACGATGAACGAGTTTGGCCTGAAATTGAACGAGGATTAAAAAAGCACACTTACGCCTATCCCAACGATGATATATGAGGAGAGAACATTGGAAAATTTCCTATTAGATGCTGGTGTTCTTGGAGAACTTTGCCATCCTAAGAATAAGAAATGCCAATTAAAAGCCAAAATATTTATTGAAAAAGTGACTTATGACAATAATATTGTGGCTTTTATACCTGAAATTGCTGACTATGAATTACGACGTGAACTACTCCGTTTTGCGATGCAGAATAATCAAAGCACCTCAAAGAGTTTAGAACGTCTTGATAGTCTTGAGACACTCCTGAACTTTAAATATCTTCGAGTAGACACAAACATTTGGCGTAAAGCCGCTGAACTTTGGGCCCAAGCACGTAATGCGGGACAACCTATCGGCGATGTCAAAACACTTGGTGGGGACGTGATTCTAGCGGCCCAAGCTTTAGCTGTAGAAGGCACAGTTGTCACAACCAATGTCAAGCATTTGTCTCGTTTTGTTTCAACCAAGGATTGGAATCAACTCATTAATGAATGGGCAAACTCAATCCATTTTGATAAACCTTGATAATACAAGATGTTCAAGTTTTTATTTAATGATTTGATTTTGTGTCTATGTATAACGATGCGCGGTAACTCTTGAAATCAATTTTTTAACTTTTTCGTTCGCATAAGTGGTTTTAATGACTGTTTCCTTATGAAGAGATGGCCAAACCCGAAACATTTCATCAGCAAATCCTTGTCCAATGTTATCGACACCGGTAAAATCGACTTCAACAATAGCAAATCTTTCCATACCATTCATGACACGTTTGGCTTGTGATCTTGAAATGAGTCGTCCTTCCGTTTGAGCCAGTTGTAACCTAAATACCGTTTGATCAAAAACCGGTATTTCATCTTCATTAACATGACAGTAAGTGTTGAATACAGTCTCAAGACTACGATTCATCGTTTTTTTCAGTTGAACGGTGACTTTAGTACCAGGAATCTCTTCAGTGACATTGAAGGTAGCTTGAGAATCTGTCATTTCAAGGCAATGCGCGTTGGCACAAATTGTTAAACGATCAACGGCATGTAACGTAAAAAACAACCCTTCTCCCGAATGGTGTTCTGGTTGAGTCGTTAATTTTCCTTTGCAAAGTTCGATAGCCGCATCAAGTGCTTGTTCAAGATGAAGATGTTCCATCAGATGTTTAAAAATACCGATACCATCATCACCTATCGTAATACTTAGGTAATTTTCATCTTGAAAAATAGAAATACTGACCTGGTTTCCGCTTGAATGATCCTGTGCATTGTTGAGAATCTCTGTGATAGCATACTCAATAATCTCTTCAGCCGTTTCGTTTAAATTCGTCAGTTTGGGCGCAATCAATTGCTTCCAAACCCGAAATTCATCGTAAGGTATGGTAATATTCATGAATTGTTACAATTTTTATTTTGAAATTTAAAATATGAGGAGAAATAATTGGAAAAAATGAACACACAACACCCTAACCTCAACTACGAATTTTACTTTCTGTTTCAAGTCAAAGATGATGCTTGGCAAGAGCCTTCGTTTTTATCTAGTCCATTGATTCAAAAAAATTTGCATAGCATCCGCATTGATAAAGACAAACGCCTATTTCGTTATGCACCACCACCAAATGCTAAAACGGGCGAATTACCGCCCTTAAATGACTGGGAGCAACATCTGCAACAAGGTTGGGCCCATATTTTGACTTGTTATCAGGATGCCTTTAACCCCAAAGCCTTTACGGGCGTGGCATTGCTCATTTTAGATGAATCCATATCAGCGGCGCACCAAATTCAATGCCAGACTATCACCGGTACCGCAACGTTTAAACCAGCCACCGAAAAAACGCCCAATGAAAAAATCTTGCTAAAAGTGACCGATGGATTTGGTGAACTAATAAATTCCCTGAAAAACCCCGTGACTTTAGAAGAATTTGAGGCGGACTATCAACCGGGGGTTGAACGCATCAGTTGGCAAATTCAACTGTCTGCAACCCAACCCATCCAATTGCTTCCAATGCAAGTCGGTGAAAATTATCCTAATCCCATTTTTGCCGTTTATGGTTTAGCGCACGGTGTATTACCCGATGAAGCAGCGGATCAATTGCAAACGTTTTTATGTAGCAGTAAAGTTGCCTTGATGTGGCGAATACTCTCTCGTTTAATCATGCAAAAATGGCAATTTGAACGCCTTGACATCGCCGCTTATCAACTCAGGCAACCGATGGATTCACAAAATGATCGTTATCGCCAAGTTCCAGATGCGCGTTTGGAATGTGCCAGCAATAAAAAACTTGAGCTGGATTTGCGTGCGATGACGCAAATGGAAGCAGCCGCAAAACAAATCTTGGCACGAGTGGATGCTGGGACTAAAACTTTGGAAATCAATCGCTATAATTTAGAAAGGCATTTGCACCGTAGTGAGCAAGTTTGGCAATATTTAGATGACACGCCAGAAGAGAAAAAATTCGAGTGGACATTGGAATGGCAAAATAACACTGAAACGCCTTTATTGGATAGTTTTGATTTAGACATTCGCAAATTGAAAAATCATACGACTTATCTTCAAGATGCGCTTACTTATTTAGACGGCATTCGTACGCGTTGGCAATTGCACTTAGATGGACGGCGTTTACAATATGAATCGAATATCCAGAAAATGTTGTTAGCATTGACTTTTATTGCGGCTTTTGCCAGTGTTGTGGCTTTCATTACCCAAAATCCCGCAGATGTGGTTTTTTTGCTTCAAGGATTAAGCGATAATCCAGAACAAATCGCGCAAATCGGACATTTATTGCTCATTGGAATTAGTCTTCTGATCTTAATATTTTTTGTGTTACCATTTGTGTATTTCTTCCTAAAATCAGGTTGGGAAAAATTGCGCTGTTTATTTCGACAACTGCAAGATTTATTTTAATACTTAGGAATCAGGATTTAATGGTTCGACATGCTCACCAACAAATACCCGAAACTTGAATGTCCAAACCTGCCAGGTTTTAAAAACCTAGGTTTAAGTTCGTGTGGTCATTTTTTGATAGCCTTTTTTTTGATGCTTTAAAACGGAAAATCCAAAATAAATTTTGTACTCCACTTTGCTTTTTGGGAGTTCAAAATTTATTTTGGACCGTTGAACGCTTAAATTTTCCGCAACACCGGACCTTGACGGCTACCTTCGAGTTGGTTCAGAATAGCACTAAGCGCATTATCAAGTCCTTCCAATATCGTCGGATGATAGAATGGTGTTCGCATTACTTCTTGTACTGTCATTTCATTTTCAATCGCCAAAGCCAAAAAATGACCCACATATTCGCCATCCGGCATCATCATTTCGGCACCTAGTAAACGACCACTTTGACGTTCTGCATAAACACACAAGTGACCATAATTACGATTCATAATCTTGGTGCGCCCTTGGACCGCAAAGCTACGTTCTCCAATAATAATATCTGGTCCGGCTTCTGCCATCGAATTTCCTACTACCACCGCTTGCGGTTCTGTGAAAGCAATGCGAAGTGGCACACGGCGTTTAAAGGCTTCCACTTTATCACGCATCGCATTATAACCGGCAATAGCCCCTTCATCAGCCACATCATGTAATATCATTCGATAAGAAGACACATCGCCAGCCACAAAGATTGGAAAATCAGCGAGTTGAGTCGTATTAGGATTAACTAACCCTTTGAAGCCTTTAGAAAAATCAAGCCCCAACACCTCAAGGCCCAAATCATCAATATTAGGTTGTCGTCCTAACGAAGCTAACACCATATCAACTGTGGTTGAACGTCCATTATTGGTATCAACTTTGATGCAACCATTTGGCCCTTCGGAAAGATGAGCTTCGGTTTCCATCCACACTTCAAAATCCTTGGATAGTGCCTCAATGGCCACTTTACTGACGGTCGGTTCAGAAAGCCCACAAACTGTCGAGAGCTTTTCGATACCAACCACTCGAACCCCAAGACGAGCCAAAGCCTGTCCAATTTCGCTGCCAATGGCACCCAGTCCAATCACGGCTATCGAATCAGGCAAGGTTTCCAATTCAAAGAATTCATCCGTGGTAATGAGTTTATTACCCAATTTACGCCAATCTTGTGGCACAATGGGCCGTGAACCGGTGGCAATAACAATTTTATCGGCATGAATGCGTTCACCATTGACCTCCAAAATTTGCGGTTCCACAAAACGAGCGCGTCCGTTGATATTTTTTTCTGGACTTTTATCAAAAGAATCCATTACACGAGCCACAAACCAATCGCGTTGCTCACGCACGTATGCCATGACTTGCGCCCGCTCAATCGTGAGACTTTCGCTACCTTTGATGCCAAAGGTATTAAAATGTTTTCGGCTGGAAAATTCATTAGCCACTTCAATGAGTACCTTGGAAGGCATACAACCCACTCTGGCACAAGTGGTTCCATAATGACTGTCATTGATAAGCACGACATTAGAAGTGACTTGGTTAATTTGGCGAAATACGTTTAAACCGGCAGTACCGGCACCGATAACGGCTACATCAACATGTCTGGACATATTTTTATGATTCCTATTTTTAAAGGGCCAAAGCTAAAGCTTTGGACTCCAAGGGCCCAAGGTCCAAAGCTAAAGCTTTGGATGCCATTTAAGCCGAAAAATGGTAGGATGACTCACCCTACATTTCTGGGAGAGTCCCTAATTGAGATTAATAATAGCAGCAACCAATTTATAACAATAACCTTCAAAAGGTTCGCCGAGACTGATGCAAAGATAAATATCCTTTGTGATTGGATATTCTCCTTCCCCTTTGAAACGATAAAGAGATTCTATCTTTGGATCAGTGACGACAAACCGATATTGTTGATGATTAAAGTAAAAATTGGCTCTAATTTTAACATGATGAACTTCCTTTTTAACCCAAATAGATAAAGTATCAGGTTTGATCAATAACAAAGACGTGTTAATATGACCTTCAACTAAATCAATGGGTAATCTATCATTGAATCCATTCCAACTATGATAGCCATTTATCCAAAGTGTTGAAACGGTATCACATAATTGAGAGATTTGCATTGTTGATAAAGTGCCTTGTTTTAGCCAACGTTTGCGATGATCAATGATATAATTTTCACTTTGATAAGTGTGTGTTTGATGTTGAATGATAGGAATACTGATAATATCTAATAGATTTGGATAGCGTTTGCGTTTTTTAAATAACTGGATGAGAAAAGATAACCATTTTGGCATGTTGCCGTTGTATAAAATGGTACTTTGTTTGGAAAGTTTGCCAAAAGGCGAACTACTGACAGGACGAATCCAATTTTGGCTAATTTGATTATCAATCATTTCCTTGCCCGCCACGCAGCATCCTCCCTCTTTGCGAGAGTTGGCAAGACATACAATCGTTTTATAATTGCTCATTATTTTAATTTTGGGAAATTTTCTAAAATAAATCCCCCCAAAACCCTAGGATGTACAGTTTGAGCTTTTTTCCAGATTTCTCCCTCCCCCTAACCCCCTCCCGCTGGGAGGGGGAACCGCTCAATGGAATTTTCCTCTCTGTGAGATAAAACAAAAAATAACATATAATACAATTATTTATATTTTTTTCACCGAATAGGAAAATTTCGCTGAGTGGTCCCCCCTCCCAGCGGGAGGGGGTTAGGGGGAGGGAGAAATCTGGAAAAAAGCTCCTAATCAACAGTCTAGGTTAGGGGAAGGCTTTTCGTAAAATTATGAGAAAAATACTTCAAATCATCGCATGTTTCATTATTTTTGCGTTAACCCTTTCAGTAAATGCAAGTGAGACTGTGCCGATATTTTACATAGATGCTAAAGATAAAACTGCTACTGAAATCGGCACCACTTTAGGCAAAGCCATCAAAAAAAAATGGCCCACCATTGAAAAAAAATATGATACTTATTTGGCCCAAGTTGTTGAACAAAAACAATTCAATGAGTGGCTACCCAAAAAAATCCGTTTGATTATACCTAATATTGATCCGGCATACCAAGATGAGGTAAGGGCTATCATATCGACTTGGAATATTTCACATCACGATCAAATTGGCGATGGTTATCTCTCCTTAAATGAATTTTGGCTATTACAATTAATAATAGACATAGGAAACGGCCCAAATGGGTCCGGGTTTGGCGTGTTTGGAACCGCTTCCGTTTTAGGTTCCCCGATTGTGGGCCGAAATTTGGATTGGCTCACTATAGAAGAATTGAGAAGTCTACAAGCCATCACCGTTTATGAATATGAACAAAGAACAGTCGTTAACATAGGTTTTGCCGGCTATGTTGGCGTTATCAGTGGGTTTAACAGCGATGGCTTGTTTGTCGCTTATTTTAATTCACCACAGGGCATACTTTACCCACCACCACCAAGAGCCGAACATGCTGTTGTTTTTGATCTGAGAAAGGCTTTAGAAACCACAACGAAAATTTCTCCAGCGGCTAGAATTTTTTACAATAAACACTATGATTCAAGTCATAATATCTTATTTGCTGACAAAAAAACGGTTAAAGTGTTAGAACAACCGCTTGGACTTAACGCTTATCTTAGAACTGACAAGAGTCCGGTAAGAATTGAAATGTTGTGGAACAGAATTCATCAAATTGCAGTCGTTGATTGCTTTGTTTTAAGAGGTTCTCCAACAAATTGCATTCATAGCATTGATCGTTATCAATGGCATCGTTTTCAAAAATTGGCCCAATTTAATAGTGGACAGAGTGCTTATGTAAACGATGTTATCAATATTATGTTTGATACCCTTAACCCTTATCAAGAAATATTCAACAAAAATACCGTACAATCTATGGTTTTTACGCCAAAAGACCAGAAATTGTATTTGTATACGGTACCCCTTTCTGGTATTCATGATGCTATGCCACTGATGAAAGAAGTTAGTCTTATGATACCAGTATCAAAAAATCAAACTTCATATTTCAGTAAAATACTTTTTATCATCGGTTTCCTAATTTTAATTGGTATTTGGATTTATGGTAATTATTCCTTTCTTATTAATAAAATAAAAAATTTTAAGGAATCCTAAAAAAGTAGTGTTCTTGGAGTTCCAAATTTAGTTTAGGCGGTCGAAAAAATGCTATAGCTATCCTAAATGATTTGTACATTTTCTGGTTCCAACGCTCCGGCGTTGGAATCCATCTGTGACGCTCTGCGTCACTCCTTTTTTCAAAATGACAAAGTCTATATAACTCATTTAGGATTGCTATATTTCTTAAAGAAATAGTATTTTTAGAAAAGTTAAAATACTTTTGTTTACCTACATATATTATAGTAATTCTTGATTGAATAAAATACGTTTAATATCCTTCAATTTATTGATAATTCATGTATTAAACGCTATAACGCTGTAACGCGTTAAACGCAAAAACGCTATAAACGCTATAAACGCTATAACGCATTAAACGCATTAAACGCAAAAACGCTATATCATTTCACTTTTAATAATCTGGAGATTTTTGTGACAACTTCTCATCAAAATTTTATTGAGGCCCAAAAATATATTCCTGGTGGAGTCAATTCACCGGTTCGCGCTTTCAAGGGCGTTGGAGGCGATCCGGTTTTTATTCAACGCGCCGAAGGCCCATATCTCTATGATACTGATGG
>Ga0233403_10001655_pt1 | contig 10211 bp, 10 predicted proteins | sample Na_oxic_1_MG_FD_179866 | JGI IMG/M metagenome (GOLD analysis project Ga0233403, IMG submission 179866) | Seawater microbial communities from Saanich Inlet, British Columbia, Canada - Na_oxic_1_MG | ecosystem: Environmental > Aquatic > Marine > Inlet | place: Canada: British Columbia | collected...
ACAAGAGCCGAATTAGGTTAGAGGCAAACTTGGTATCAAAACCATATTTGGTAATTAGGCTCTTGCGGCTCCCCACTTTGCTGAGCCTATCCTCAATCATGCTCACGGCTTTCTTCACATAAATGCCTTTCTGCAAGTTCAAGTCACCAATAGCGCAGAAGTCTCTAGTAAACTTCATGAAGGGCAATAATTTGTCTTTGAGTTCAATCAAAAGGGCTTTTTGATCCGCATAGTCTTTTAAATAGTTAAACGCATTGTCTAACTCATGAAACTTATCAGTACGAATCACCATTTTGTGTTTCTGGGAAAAGGCATAGCCTTTAAACTTTTGGAGTAATCCCTTATGGGGAAATTTAAGCCGTTCTGCCAACAATGCCCGCCCACTATCGTTAATATAGATGATATTTGGCTCATTCACGAACAATTGTTCGATAATGTTAGGGTTATTTTCCATTGCCAATTTCACGAATTTTCTAAATTCGTATAACTTTTTGTCAACGGCGTGTTGGGTATTTCTACCGCTTTCATCTTTGTCGGTGACAGACAAATTTACCTCTTCAACCCGTTTCAAGCCAAACACAAATTCTTTCGGGGGTAAGAATATCCCGGAATAATCGAAGTCTGATGTTGGGGTGTTGGTTCCATATAAATGAGAGCCAACTATAATTTCAAGGATTTTGTTGTCGTCGGCGATTTTGCTTAGGTTCATTGTGTATTATTCCCACTCCTTTACAAGTTAAGTACCGAAGCACAAATTTTCAAATATTTTGAACTTCAGGGGCAACCATAAAGGATTGCCCCTACATTTAGTTGGTAAAACGTAGGGGCAATCCCTTGTGGTTGCCCTTCAGGTTCCGGCAAAATACCTGAAAATTTGTGCTTCAGTACTTAATATAATTTACGCACTTAAATTGATAACTAATTGTTAATTATAATAATTAGGAAATAAACGTTTCGGACGGGGTTGCAAACCCCGTCCAGCCAAAAAATTAGGAAATAAACGTTTTGGACGGGGTTGCAAACCCCGTCCAGCCAAGGCAATCCCTTGTGGTTGCCTTTGGTAAAAATATTAACACGTAGGGGCAATCCCTTGTGGTTGCCCTTCGTCGTTACGATATATCTTTAATGATTTTCATTAACTTGATTAAGATGATATTTTGGAATTTGTATGACCAAATCTTCAGTGGCTACTTTTGTTTGACAAGCCAAACGCGATTCTGTTGACACATCCCATGCTTGATCTAAGCAATCTTCTTCTTCTTCCGTCGCTTCTTCTAAAGAGTCAAAACCTTCTCGAATAACAACATGACATGTTACACAAGCCATTTCTCCTCCACAAGCATGTTCAAGTTCAACGCCATTTTGCTGGGCACCTTCAAGAACAGTAGTACCTTCCTGAATTTCAAAAACGGCCCCTTGGGGGCAAATTTCGTCATGCGGTAAAAAGGTAATTTGTGGCATAACTATTTATCCTCCGTAAATTCGTTAACCTTATGGCCCTTCATAGCCTTGTGAATACTTGCGTCCATCCGCCGTTGGGCGTAGGATTGAGTTATCTCGTCAAGGTGTTCAATTGCCTTTTTAATTGCTTGGACATTTGTGCCTTGTTTGATTCTTAATAATTCATCAAGAGCAGCATTAATTGCTAAAAATTCTTTATGCTTGAGTAGATGTCCATCGGCTTTGATGGCAGCACGGAGTGCATTGATAACACGATCTGCTTCTACTTGTTGTTCGCGCAAGGTTCGCGCCGCAACGTCTTCTTGGGCATGTTCAAGTGAATCTCTTAACATGCGTTCAATGTCGCTGTCTTGTAAACCATAAGAAGGTTTGACAATTATTTCGCTGTGTACTCCGGTGGTTTGTTCGGTTGCCGAAACGCTTAATAAGCCATCAGCATCTACTTGCAAAGTCACCTGAATCCGCGCCGCCCCGGCAACCATCGGTGGAATCCCACGTAATTCAAAACGAGCCAATGAACGGCAATCTAAAACTAATTCACGTTCCCCTTGCACAACATGAATAGCTATTGCGGTTTGTCCATCTTTAAATGTGGTAAATTCTTGTGCCCGGGCAGCCGGAATGGTGGTATTGCGGGGAATAATCTTTTCGACTAACCCGCCCATCATTTCAATACCTAACGATAAGGGAATGACATCTAAAAGGAGCATATCATTGTCCGGCTTGTTGCCAGCTAAAATGTCAGCTTGAATAGCTGCCCCGATTGCTACCACTTTATCCGGATCAATATCTACATGGGGTGGACGCTGGAAAAATTCGCCGACTTTTTCCCGAACTCGCGGCATCCGCGTGGCACCACCTACCATCACCACTTCATTGATATCAGCAACCGTTAATCCAGCATCACGCAATGTCCGCCGACAGGGAATAATGGTTTTTTGAATTAGTGGATCGATTAATTCATTGAGTTGTTCACGGGTTAATTCGCTTCGCCATTTGATACTATCATCCAATTGAATATCTAATGGTGCCGTATCAAAGGTGGTTAAAATTTCTTTAGCGGTTCGGGCAATATCCAATAATTCACGAATATGATGATGTGAGGCATTGTCCGCAATCTTGGCACGGCTCATTATCCATTGGGCAATGACGCGATCAATATCATCACCGCCTAACGCTGAATCTCCAGCAGTTGCCATCACTTCAAATACGCCACGGTGCAGACGCAAAATAGAAATATCAAATGTGCCACCGCCTAAGTCATAAATGGCATGAATGCCCTCTTTGCCTTTATCCAAACCATAGGCAACTGCTGCTGCTGTGGGCTCATTTATTAAACGTAGGACATTTAAACCGGTTAATTTGGCAGCATCTTTAGTAGCTTGGCGTTGCGCGTCGTCAAAATAGGCGGGAACCGTAATTACTACACCAGTCAATTCGCCACCCAAAGTTTCTTCGGCTCGCTGTTTCAGGGCAGTTAAAATATTTGCCGAAATTTGAACCGGACTTTTATCACCCGCTACGGTACGAATCATTGGCATTCCGACTCCTTCGGTTTCCACAAAATCGTAGGGCAAGCGGGTACCAGTAGTTTTAATCTCGTTAAGTCCACGCCCCATTAAACGTTTTACCGAGGCAATAGTGTTAAGTGGATCGTTATTGGCAAACTGTTTAGCGGCATAACCAACAACTTGGCTACCATCATTGGCATAATGCACAATAGAAGGCAGCAAAAAGTGTCCTTTAACATCTGGCAATGTTGTGGCAATACCGCTGCGTACTGAGGCAACTAAAGAGTTAGTTGTGCCTAAATCAATACCGGCAGCAAGATTATGTTTATGTGGCGCGGCAGATTTGCCGGGTTCACTGATTTGCAAAAGGGGCATCTTAAATCCTGTGGTTTAAATAAGGTAACTACTCAGTTCGTGTTTCATTTAGTTAAGGCGTTTCTTGGGACTGAACTATGCAAAACTGTAGCTCACTTGATAGAACAAAGGCACACCCTACAGAGCTTCATAACTATAGACACATCACACACCAATCCGTTCAGTCCCCTGATCCGTTGTACTTAAGATGGGATATTACCTGAGTAGTTACTAAATAAGTTCTTCTTCTAATCTCAAAGCTTCTTCATGTAAGCGTGTAAAAAATTGAAATTTTCGCACCGTGCTAAAAGCAGATTGATAATTTTTTTGAGCAAATTGCTGGCTCAACGTATCAGTCAAGTTTCGCTGCTCTTGAGCGACACGTTCTAAAAAATTATTCAAAGCATTGAGAGGTTGCGTTTGTTGCTTAATATCAGCCAGCTCCTCACGCAATTCCATTTGTTCAAATAAAAATTCGCTATCCATAGCGGCACTGTTGTCATTGGTATCTATACCTTGTAATTGTAACAGATACAAACCACGCGAAAGGGGAATTTTCAGCGTTTGAAAAGCTTCATTAATTTGCGTAGCCTTTTGCACCGCTAAACGGCGCTCCCTATCTGGCGCGTTGGCGTATTTATCCGGATGCACCGCCCGTTGTAAATCCCGATAACGTTGGGCAATGGTATCGATATCTATATCAAAAGATACCGGTAAGTCAAAAACTTCAAAGTGATTCATTTCAGTTACCAGTTCACAAGTTGACTAGAGTCCAAAGCTTTACATATAAAGCTGAAGCTTTGGGCTCCAAGTACGTCAAATTCTTCCTCGTTCCCAAACTCTGTTTGGGAATGCCGGCCTCGACGCTCTGCGTTCCTCGTTCCCAAACTCTGTTTGGGAATGCCGGCCTCGACGCGGGGCAAAGTACTTTGCAGAACGTTTGATATTAGGTATTAAAGCTTTCTCCACAACCACATTGATCCTTGACATTAGGATTATTAAATTTAAAACCTTCATTTAAACCTTCTCGCACATAATCAAGTTCGGTACCATCAAGATAAACGAGGCTCTTTGGATCCGCAATTATTTTAACCCCTTGTGATTCAAATACTTGGTCGTTTTCCTCAACTTCATCGGCAAATTCGATGGTGTAAGCCATGCCGGAGCAACCGGAAGTTTTCACACCAAGACGTAATCCAACGCCTTTGCCTCGATTGGTGAGGCTTTTTTGGACGTGTTGAGCGGCTGTTGCGGTGAGTGTTAGTGCCATATTGTGACTCCTAAGAAAATAAATATTATTGTTAACAATAAGTTGAAATATCTAGTAATTTAATATCAAGAGACCTATTTTCATTGGGATGATGAATTCTATAAATGTATAGTTCTTTATCTTGATATGATTCTTTCTTAGGTACAATTTTACGGTTTGTTTCTGTCCTACCATAACTTTTCTTTTTATCAAAAAGAATGTATCTAATCTGAAAATCAACATTGATTCCATAAAATTCATCTAAAATGTAACTTATAAATTTAATAAAGAGAGATGAATTTCTAAACTGTTGTATATAATCTTTCTTGTGTGGTATTTCTGACTTCATTTCACAAATCAATACATATCCTACCCCGTTTAAGATCGTAAAAATTATTCCATCACAACCCCTATTAATATCCTTTTCAGCATTAGGGTTTAGATATTCACTTATTCTTATAGTCTTGTGAATATTTAATTCGTCTTTCGCATCAAGTTTAAAAGCATAAGTTTTTTCAGAATCAAATCCATAGATGGTAACTTTTTTTAAACTTGCATCCGGTTCTGTCAAAATAATTTTGACTACTTTATCTTTGCTGATTTCCAAACAAAACTTAGGATTAATAATGTCCTTAATGCTTTCAATAATTTTGGTTTCGTCACCGTTCATTGGTAAGCGATTTCCATCGTCATAGTCATATCATCGAACATATCGTTCATTTCTCTGATTTCAAAGTCAAAACTACTGACTACGATTCCTAGTTCATTTATCGGCGCCGGAACCAAAGTCTGTTTTTCGACAATATACGCTTTTACCATTGAGGATTTTAACATGTCTTCTTCGGTGTACTGGTATTTTCTCATGATTTCCTCTTTGTTTTCAAACTCATTACTGAGAATAATCAGATTATTGAGTTCTTTAATAAGATAGTCACTATGTGTTGTCACCAAAACTTTGATCCCAGCCTTAATGAGGCGGACAAATAACCGCGCCATTTTTCGTTGGTTTGCCGGGTGAAGATATTGTTCCGGTTCATCCATTAACAGAATATCCCCTTTTTTGGCAAGATGCTTGAGATAGAAACTAATATCCAATTGAGATTTAACCGCCGAAGAGGCAATAGCAAGCGGTATGCGTTGAACTTTTTTGCCCTTTTGAAAAGCAAAGTAAATTTGCCCCCCTTCTACTTTATAGTCACCGCCAACTATATCCTTTAATAGCTTTGCCAATTGCGGATGTTCTTTAATCAAAGGACTATGCACATCAACAATATCCGGCACGAAATCTATTTCTGCTTTCAGCGGGCAAGCATAGCGAGAAACATTATCATCGAGCCTCTGAAAAATATTAGAAGGCTCTAAATTCGGTTTTCTTTGCCAGAGGGAAACTAACCCATTTTGGCTAATATCCAATTCCCGCTGAAACCGAGAAACCCCGGTTCTTTCAGAAGTAATCATAAAAGGAGGCGCGAAATATTCACCTAAAAGTGTTTCCCCAAGAACCCCATTTAAAAAATCTTCAACTATAGTGGCTGGTAAATCGGAGGTTAGTAAGAGCATTTCAAGAATATTACTATCCTTCTTTTTCAATGCTTTTAAAACATTTTTCCGCCCCATAGATAGTTGTGACTCTAGGTGACGGTGGTGATAATTGGCTTGGTACCCCGTACTTAAAGCCCGAAATTTGGCTTTGGAAAAATAGTCCTTATTGTTGGCACTAAATATCTTGGAAACAATTGGCGTGTATTGTTTAGATAACTCTTTCAAGACGAGAGGAATATCCCTTTCAAAAACCGCTAAATCAAGTTTAAGTATCCCATTGTTAATAAGGTTTTCTATTTGAGGCGGCTCTGGTTTGAATTTAATCTTGTCTTTCCAAGTTTTCAAAAAACCATAAATGGCATAACTAGCATAAGATTTACCGGTATTGTTCTTGCCACAAAGAATGGTTAAGTCGCCAAGTTCTATCTCCGTTTTTTTCTCTAAAGGGCCAAGTTTTTCAAGTTGGAATTTCATGTTTTTATACTCAGTTTAAGTTGGTTAGTTAATCAAAGCACCAAGTGTATGTTACATACTGATAAGCTTTCCAATATTAATTTCACGATAATTGTAAATTTTGTAAACAATTATACCATCAACAATCACTTTGGTAATCATTTGTCTTGGTAACGTAGATTTTTTATTGAACCTTTTCAAGTAGAATAAAATATACTTTTTCTTAAATGATGTTAAATCTGAGCGATAAAATGTTCTTAAAATCGTATTGATATAGTCTAAAAAAAGAGAAGAGTTTTTCATCTTGGCAAAAAATTCCACTTCTCTTGGCGCATAAGATTTTAACTCACAAATAAATAAATGATTTTTATTATTCATCTGGGTTAGAATAATGGCATCGCAACCTTTATTAATGTTCTTTTCTGAACGGTTGAGATAAAGGCTTAATTGATTGTGATAATCAAGTTTGAAGGCAATTGTTGAATTAACATCCACGCCGGTTATATCTATTCTCTTTAGTTTCGCCTCAATAGCCGATTCTTTGATTCTAAGGATACCTTTTATGGTATCCATATCAATAAGCACCTCCGGATTTATAAGTTTTCTTATATCATCAATGACCATTTTTATTTATCATCCCATAGAAAATAACACATCATCATAAAGAAAATTCATCTCATCTATTTCGTGATCAAAACTTGCCACTTCTATACCCATTTCATCTACATCAGTAGGTATTAATATTTGTTCTTCAATAGCATAGGCTCTCACCAATGACTTATCAAGTACATCCTCTTCAGTGTATTGGTATTTTTTCATTATCTCATTTCTGTCTTTAAACTCATTGTTGAAAGCAATCGAATGATTCAACTCTTTGATGAGATAATCACTATGCGTCGTCACCAAAACCTTAATTCCAGCCTTAATGAGGCGGACAAATAACCGCGCCATTTTTCGTTGGTTGCTAGGGTGGAGATATTGTTCCGGTTCATCAATCAGCAATATATCGCCTTTTTTAGCCAAACATTTGAGGTAAAAATTAAATTCTACTTGTGATGCCACTTGGCTAGAGCCTTCGGAAACCGGTATCTGGTAATTTTCACCATTGTTGGCTCCGGCGAAAAAAATTTGGTTATTTTTAACCAGATATTCGCCACCTACTATGTCTTTCAACCAGTTAGCTAATTCTGGATGTTCTTTAAGCAAAGGACTTTTTTGTTTGCTGTAGACATCCACAATATCGCGCACAAAATCAATATCATCTGCAACTGTGCGAGCATATTGGGGCATGGAATCCACGGAACTGGTATTTAATCCTTTTAGCAATAGCGTAATGCCGGCTCGTACCGATGTTATCAGAAACGGCTTGGCAAAATAATCCCCCAGCAAAGCTTGCCCCAAACTTTGATTAATAAATTTTTTCACCACTTTGGGATGAGGAATAAGATTTTTATCTTCCACTAATAAAGCAATTTCTAAAATGGTGCTATCTTTGTCCTTATAAATATTTAAGACATCTTTGGTTTTGGTTCCAATCCAGCGGTGTAACTCTTTGTGATAGTTGGGTTGATAGCCATGCAAAAGCGCACGAAATGAGGTTGAGGAAAAATAGTCCTCGCTCGCACCGAATAGTATTGGTAGATACGTGATGTATTGTTTAGAAAGCGTGTCTAAAATTCCCGCCAGTGCGGTTTCAAGCGAAGTAAGTTTTATTTTCAGGACTCCATTTTGGAACAGGCTTTGGATTTTTTGTTCCTCTATTTGGAAGTCAATATTGTCCTCCCAAGTTTTGAGAAAACCATAAATGGCATGAGCAGCATAAGATTTACCGGTGTTGTTCTTACCACAAATAATGGTTAAGTCACCAAGTTCTATCTCAGTTTTTTTCTCTAAAGGGCCAAGTTTTTCAAATTGAAATTTCATGTTTTTCAAGCTCCTTATTCTTTGGCAATTAACTACAGGGATTGGATAATCGCCGTGATAAGACTCAATTTTATCTCAAGAGAAGATAATTAAGTTGTTTAATACCGGCTTTATCTAGTCTTATCCTTGCTTATATCCAATCCTTGTAGTTTATTATGGTATTGCAAAAGACTTTAACTTTTATTAATAATTAATAATATATTGCGTTATACGATTTTCCAATTAGTTATTCTATCCATCTCCAGTAATTGTACCGGCATACATTAATGGCAGTTCGTTTCTTGGCGAATTATCCGGCACTTTGTCACGCTTTGTTCTTATTTGTTTATAGGATGGTAACGCTGAAGATCCAATTCAAGCCTATAACCTTAATAGCAATTGATTTTTAGCAAAGCATAATTTGAAATAGTTAAACCCGGGCAAACACGTAGGTTTGCCCCTACAGCCCGTGGATGACTCGTTTGACCATCCATAAGGTATTTATTTAAATAGGCGGCTCCCAAAAATTAGGATAGCTGCGGCTTTGAAGTGTCGATGGGAAGTACATCCATACCCCAAAATATTTTTTCAATTTTCTTTTAATCTAACACTTGATTCATTCCAGCAAGAAGAGTACAGTCTGTCGATCACTGGACAAATTTGGTTTTTGAGATGAATATGGGGATTGGAACTACAAGGATTGCTTCTAAAAAAGGATTGGATCGTGATGGTGTTTGGTTTTTCATTATAAGTAATTATTTAATAGTTAAATTGATTTAAATTTAAATTCATCATGTTTTCTCTACCTCATCCATGACGAAGAGGTTAATGACAGTGTGCTTTTTACTATTGACACTTCATACTATAAGGGAGTACTCAATAGTTATCCAGCCCACGATATTGAAGCTCTTGCGTCCCATACAAAGAGATGGGAACTTTATGCTGCTTCTGGCGATGACACCGACAAAGCCGGCTATCTCTATCAAATCAACCCTCAAAACGGAAATTTAACCGAAATTGGTAGTACCGGTTTTAAGGAAATCGAAGGCTTGTCTTTTCGGGCTGATGGGACTTTGTGGGGTTGGGCCAAAGGCGATGGTCTTATTCAAGTAAATCCCCAAACCGCTGAGAGCGAATTGATTTTGCCATCTGAGGTTGAGATCGAAGCACTGACTTGGAAGGATGAAAAAGTGCTTTACTTGGCTCAAGGGACTGATCTTTGGAAATACGATGGAAAAGATTTAGAATTGGCCTGTGATATTTCTAAACATACTAAAGGAAAATCGGTAGAAGCCTTGGAAATGGCACCGAATAATACTTTACTCGTGGGTTTACATGGTAAACGTAGCCTATTACAGCTTGATGTTCTGAGTGTAGAAGCCGGTTTTATCTTAGAAAATAGTGAAACTGTTTCTGAACACAATGATATAGAAGGCATTGCCTATACCAAAGCCATACCTCTCACCCTTTGGGCACCAGGAGCATGGCCGGAGGATATCAAACCTGGCATCCCTACCGAAGTGCGATTTGCAATTGGACTTAGTGGTGGCGTTGATATAGGTGGTGTGCCTCCACTACTTCTTGAAGAAATCACGCCAGATGGAATAGTTAATACTCACGTTTCGGGGTTCAGTTTTTAGTATGAACATGGTGAATTGTAAAGTAAAAATAGCTAAATTTTGCTTCCAAGTAGTTAACACTTATTTTTAGTGGAGATATTTACTCTTCCTAGTCATCAA
>Ga0233403_10001656_pt1 | contig 10211 bp, 5 predicted proteins | sample Na_oxic_1_MG_FD_179866 | JGI IMG/M metagenome (GOLD analysis project Ga0233403, IMG submission 179866) | Seawater microbial communities from Saanich Inlet, British Columbia, Canada - Na_oxic_1_MG | ecosystem: Environmental > Aquatic > Marine > Inlet | place: Canada: British Columbia | collected...
CTTTGCCCAGATAATTCTGCTGTTTGGGTGTCAGCTCTGTTTTCAGGGCAAGCTCGGTGAGCGCTATGATGGCATTCATGGGGGTGCGGATTTCATGGCTCATGTTGGCCAGAAACTGGCTTTTCATACGATTGGCATGCTCGGCCTCCTCTTTGGCCTGTCTGAGCTTCTCCTCTGCCTTCTCACGCTGGATTGCGGAACCCAGAGTGTCTGCCGCTGCCTTCAGAATGTCAATCTCGGCGGGAAGCCATTTCCGTTCACTGAGACACTCGTTAAAAACAATCACCCCCCACCAGTTTGAACGCTCAAACACGGGAAAGGCGGCAAGCGATAAAATTCCCTGAAAAGTCAATATTTTACGCTCATTAACCGGAAAGTGTCTCACATTGCCGAAAACCACCTCTCCCGAACCCAGAGCGGTTTCCCACCGCTCAAAGCCGGCCTGGCGAAAATAGAGCTTCTGGAGTTCGGGTCTCTCAAGCTGCCGGGTAATATCCGGATCCGCCCATTTGCAACGCAGGGACATCATCAGGGAACCGGCCTCATCCCGGATATTCTCAAAAATGAAGACCCGGCTCACACCCGTGGCCTTCCCCATGCTTTCCAGAACATCATCAGCCCTGTCCTCCCACGATGAGGTCTTGAGAAAGGCATCAGCCGCAAAAGCCACTGCCTGCAAAATGGCATCCCGCCGACGCAGGGCCTCCTCCATATTTTTCCGCTCGGTGATGTCAATGGAAATGCCCACCATGCCGACCACTCTGTCATCCTCATTGTGGTAAGGGACTTTGGTGCTCATTATCCATTTGGCATTTCCGTTGGGAGAAATGACCGGTTCCTCAGTGTTCAGCAGCGGCTTCCCGGATTTTATGATCTGACGGTCTTTCTCTCTGTGATGTTCCGCATCGGGTTTTGAAAAAAAATCATAATCTGTCCTGCCCTCAATATCCGTGTTCCGGATGCCGGTCATTTCGGCAAAGGCTTTGTTGGCTGCCAAATATCGCAGGTCTTTGTCCTTGAAATAAACAGTCGCGGGAATGGCATCCACCAGACAGCGCAGCAGTGCCTCCTGCTCGACCATTTTTTCCCTGGCCTTCATGCGTTCGGTGATATCCCTTGAACATCCCACAATCCCCGCAAAATTTCCGTTTCTGTCAAAAAGTGGGGTTTTATAGACCTCCAGATATATCTCTTTTCCATCAGTCCTTATGAGTTCGGTGAAGGTTGAGGGAATTCCCCTTTCCACGGTCCGGACATCACTGTTGATAATGACCTCCCCGAAGCCCTCCATGAAAACCGAGGGCCTGTAAAGCGGGGATATCTCTGTGTCGGTTTTGCCGACACATTTTTCCTGGGGACATCTCAGTATGCGTTCACAATGGGGTCTGCTGCTGAAGATGTATCTGAAATTTTTGTCTTTGAAATAAACCATATCCTCCATCTGACTCGTCATGACATTAAGAATATAGCTTTGACGTCTGAGAATTTTTTCTGTGCGCCGGTTTTCCCTGACTTTTTTCTTCAGCACTTCAACCCATTGTGTCAGTTCCTCATAGGCTGGCTTTTCTTTCATCAGGTATCCTTGCTTGATATCCCTGCCTGAGACAGTATTTTCTGTTTTGCAGTCAGTTTTCAGAACGCCTGACCGGGGTTTTTATACGGATAAAAGGTGAAGGATTAAGGGCCATCAACCTTAACCCCTTACCCTTATCATAATAATGCCAGAGTTTCAAAGGCTAATTCATCACGGATTGAAATTTGAAGCTTGAAATCAGCATTCAATTTCCATTTTCCGGTTTTCGAACTTGCCTAATTTTCAGTTTTTAGTTAAAGGGTTAGGGACTGAGGGAAAAAATGAAAGAAATGAAAGGACAGCAAATTGATTATCTGGTATAATACTCTGTTTTTCACAGCCGTCATCCTGTGCCTTCCCCTGATTCTGCCGGCTGTCATTCTGTCGGAAAAGCGCAGAAAGACCGTGCTCGGGAGACTGGGAATTTCTGCCGGAAAAGCGGAAAGCACCATTATCAGCACATCCCTGTTTCCCATTTCCGACCCCATATGGGTTCATGCCCTTTCCGTGGGGGAAGTGCTTTCAGCGCGGCCCCTTGTCCGGGGGCTGCGGGAGCGTTTCGGGGATAAGAAGATTTTTTTTTCGGCTTCCACCAAAACGGGTTTTGAAATTGCCCGGGAATGTCTGGACAAATACGCGGATGCCTTTTTTTTCTTTCCCTATGATCTGATTTTTTCGGTGAGACACACAGTTGATATGGTGAATCCCGCCTTTGTGGTGATTGTTGAAACCGATATATGGCCCAATTTTCTGTTTGAAATGGAAAAACGTGATATCCCAGTCATTCTGGTCAATGCAAGGCTTTCGGAAAAATCTTTCCGGGGATACCGGCGGATTCCATTTTCTGATTTTGCAAAAACGGTTTTTTCCAAATTCTCAAAAGTTTGCGCCCAGTCTCCCCGGGATGCCCGGCGGTTCGGATGTGTCGGACTTTCCCCGGACTCGGTCATGGTGAGCGGAAACATGAAATTTGATCAGCACCATGTCCCTGTGTCCGCGGAGGATGCGGAAAAGCTGCGTGCATCCCTGAACATCCCCGCATCTGCCGGAATCATTGTTGCCGGAAGCACCCACGAGGGGGAGGAAGGCATTATTTCTGATGCACTTTCAGGAATCCGGAGGGCCTGCGGCGCAACCGCCCTGATTATTGTTCCCAGAAATCCCGAACGTGCAAAGGCCGTATGCAGGATATTCAGAACAGCGGGGTTTTCCGTTGTCACCCTGTCGGAACTGGAAAAATCCCCGGACAAAACAGCGGAGGTCATTGTCATTGATGTGATCGGTCTTCTGAGCAGGCTTTATGCGCTGGCAGACGCGGCCTTCATCGGCGGCAGCCTTGTTCCTGTGGGCGGACACAACCCCCTTGAAGCCGCGGCATTTGCCCGTGCCATTTTTTTCGGTCCCCACATGAGCGATTTCACGGAAATATCAGAGATGCTTCTGGAATCCGGGGGAGCAGTCCGGGTGGGGGACACCGAAAGTTTTCAGCAGGCTGCTGTCATGTTTCTCTCAGATGAAAAAAAAGCCCGGTATGCGGGGGAGCAGGCATTTGAAATATTTGACACCAACAAGGGGGCGGTTCGGAAAACACTGGATGCAATTGAACAGGTTCTGTCCGGGCAAGTGAGTAACACCCCTGATGGTTAGGCGATTTCTAAAAAAGGATATTCCACTGAACACCTGTCTGAAAACTGACGGATATCCCCGGCTGCTGCTTTTTTAACCACGAAATACACGAAACACACGAAAAGATACAAGAAATACGGGAATATTCTGTATATACTCACAATTTTCGTTTTTTTCGTTTTTTTCGTGTGTTTCGTGGTTAAAAAAGCGGACGGGTTGCAGACCGGCAAATATAGTGGGAGATTCTTTTTTGGAAATTACCTTAAATAAAACAGATCTGGGAAATGAGCAGGCGGGTACTGAAGCCTTAATAAATTACATTGAAAGAAGGAGGAACCATGAGCAGTCAATTTCTGTCAAATCTGAAACCGTTTTCTTTTCTTCCGGCAAGTGAACTTCAGAAAATAACCGACACCGTATCTGAAAAAAGTTATCCGCGGGACACTGTTTTGTCTGTTCAGGGCAAACCGCAAGCAGATGGTGTTTTGGTAATAAAAACCGGCTTATTGGAACTTTATTATGACACGGGGGGGAAAAAAATCCAGAGCGGTTTTCTCAAATCAGGTGAGGTGTGCGGAGCCATAGCTGCACTGATGAATGCCGGCGTTGCCATACGGACGGTCAGAGTTGCCCGGGATGCTTCTCTCTGCGTCATTCCCAGCACAGTGTTTACGGATATCTGCAACAGATCTGAGCCTTTCCGAGATTTTTTTGTGAAAATTTACGGCAAACTCATGCGTGACGAGTCCTATTCGTCCATAATGACAACAGCTCAGGCGTTTCAGTTTCTGTCAGGGGTGGTTCCATTTTCATTTCTCCCCGAGGATGAGATTGAAAAAATAGCGTCCCTGTTCTCTGTTGTGCATTATCCCAAGAATACGACACTGCTTGTTCAGGGCCAGTCGCCTGTCGAGCATGTTTATTTCATTCAGAAAGGGGCTGTGGAACGCTATTATGAAGAAAAAAGCGGTAAAAAGAGACTGCGGGCCCTGTTAGGCGAAGGGGATGTATACGGAGGCATTTCCATACTGCTGAACAACGGCATTTCCGTGCGTACACTCAGAACCAGAGAAAAATCATATTGCTATATTTTGCCCAAAAAGAATTTTCTGGATATCTGCGCCCGGCATAAATCTTTTTCCGAATATTTCACAGACACCTTCGGCAAACAGATGCTTGACAAATCTTATGCGTCAATCATCACAAAATCGGCACGCTCCCCGGAAGACGCGCTGCAATTTTTCAATCAGCCGATTTCAAACATTCATTCCGATGTTCTGATTTCCTGTGGCATTGACACGTCAATCCGGGATGCGGCAGGCATAATGAGCGACAACAGATGCAGTTCCGTTTTTGTCAGAGATGCTGGTGACTTTGTGGGCGTTGTAACGGACAATGATCTGAGAAAGAAAGTGATTTCAAAAGGCTATGATATTCGGAAAAGCGTTTCCGGGATCATGTCCTCCCCTTTGCGGACAATTCCGGCCAGGTCCCTTATTTTTGAAGGTATGATATCAATGATGCAGCAAAACGTCAAACATCTTGCTGTCACGGATGCTGACAACAGGGTTGTGGGCGTTGTCACCCACAGCGATCTCCTGAACACACAGGGAAACACACCGTTCTTTTTTCTCCGCGAAATTTCCCAGGCAGGCACAAGGGAAGAGATCATGGGCAGGCATGCCGAACTGCCCGGAGTCATCCAAAATCTGATTTACAGCGGCGCGAAGGCAAAGAATGTCAACAAGCTGATAACGACAATCTCGGATGCCATTTTGCAGAAGCTGATCACTTTTGCCATTGATGAGCTGGGGCAGGTGCCGGTCAGGTTCATATTTATGATCATGGGCAGTGAGGGAAGGCAGGAACAGACCCTGAAAACAGATCAGGACAATGCCATCATATTCGAGGATGTGTCCAAAGAGTCGGAGGCGGCGGTGACAGAGTATTTCCTGATGCTCGGGGAAAAAGTCTGCAACTGGCTTGATGAGGCAGGGTACACGTTCTGCAAGGGGAATATCATGGCAAAAAATCCCCTGTGGTGTCAGCCCGTTTCTGTGTGGAAAGAATATTTCAGCGAGTGGATTTTCACGGCAGAGCCGGAGGCCCTGCTACGGGCAAGCATTTTTTTCGATTTCAGGGGCGTTTACGGGGATATGACGATCACTGATGCGTTACGCGGCTTTCTGTTCGATTCTGTGAGAGGCCGTATGGGATTTTTGCGCCATCTTACCGAAAATGCGCTGTATTTCAAACCGCCCATCGGTTTTTTCAGGAATTTTGTTGTTGAATCAAAAGGCGAACACCGCAACAAATTTGATATCAAGAGTGCCATGATGCCCATTGTTGATTTTGCAAGGATATATGCTCTGAAAAACAGGATCGGAGAAACCAACACCTTGGAAAGACTGCGCCAACTGCATAAGAGAAATGTCATGGATGAAAAAGATTATGCAGATATCAGGCAGGCTTATGCTTTTCTGATGCAGCTGAGGATTGCGCGGCAGGTGACAGCGGTCACAGAAGAAAACGGAATGCCTGATAATTATATCAATCCCAAGAAACTTTCCCGTCTGGAACAGACAATGCTGAGGGAGGTTTTCAAGCGGACAGAAAAACTTCAGATGAGATTGGGGTTTGAATTTACGGGGATGATGTAATATTCCTGACCGCTCCCGGGGATTGCCAAGCAGAATCCGCTGGAAAATGCTTGGGATTTGCCAATCCCAAGGGAGCCGGGAAGCGTTCCCTGACCGCTCCCGGGGATTGCCAAGCAGAATCCGCTGGAAAATGCTTGGGATTTGCCAATCCCAAGGGAGCAGGAGGAGATGAAAACCAAGATTTTTTCATCTTCGGGGGTGAAATTTCCCTATGACTGTTTATTATTATGAAAATGAAGATATTAAACTGCATCCTTCCGAGAAGGAAAAAACCGTGCATGTGCCTGATTTTTCCCAACAGGGATTTTTTTGAATTCCCCTGCTGATGCGGGATGGAAAGGATGGTTATTAAAAACCATTGTATTTAGGAGTTTTGAAAATGAAAAAAAAATCTGTAAACATGGCTCTGATCATTTTTTTCTGCCTTTCCGTATGGATTCCCAACGGATGCAGCAGCGCTGACAAAGCCGCCTCAAATTCAGGGCCTATCAAATGGTATGCCTATGATGAGGGCACGGCGCGGGCAAAAGAGGAAAAAAAATATGTGTTCCTGAACTTCTATGCAAACTGGTGCGGTTACTGTAAAAAAATGGACAGGGAAACCTTCAGGAACAATTCTGTGGCAGATTACCTGAATGAGCATTTCATTCCTGTCAAAGTGAATTCCGACAAGCAGCCCAAAATCGCAAGAGCCTATTATGTGCAGGGACTACCCTCATTCTGGTTCCTCGACAGGGAAGGGGACAAACTGACCAATCTCGCGGGCTACCAGTCTTCGGAAGCCCTGCTTCCCCTGCTGAGATTCATTCACACGGACAGCTATAAAAAAATGAAATTCAGCGATTTCGTAAAAAACACAAAATGAACATAGCGTCCTGTGATATCAGGCATATTATCCGAAACACGGTTCATCCGGGGCCGCCTGCTGAGGGCATGTATAAATCGGCCTGCGTCTTCCTTCTGCTTTTTGAAAAAAAGGAGCCTCACATTCTGGCCATTCAGAAAACTGACACAGAGGGATATCTCTGGCGAAATCAGGTGGCACTTCCGGGAGGGCATGTGGATGAAGATGAAACCACTGCGGATGCTGTTTTCCGGGAGCTTGGGGAAGAACTGGGCATATCGGGAAATCAGGTTGAACTTGTCGGCTCAATAGGACATTTCCAGACAATCAGCAACAGAAATATTGAAGTTTTTGTCGGTTTCTGGAACGGAGAAGGACCTGTGCGCCATGACACCCGTGAAATATCGAGGGTGCTTGAAATTCCTCTGAGAAAACTGTTTGACACGCATTCAGCAAAAAAATTTCATGGCCGCAAACTTGGTTTGCAGGAACTCGTCTATCCGTTTCAGGATGTGGTCATATGGGGTGTCACGGCTAAAATTCTGCATTATTTTATTGAATTATTGAATAAAACGTGAAGCTTGAAGCGTAATTTCATATATCACGAATCACGCCTTACCCATCACACAGAGGTATATGTGGAAAAACTGGACAAATATCTGAAAATCACGGCCATATTGCTGTCACTGGCATATATTGCGGGAACTGTTTTTGCGGAAGAAAAAATTGTTTCGCTGATGGGACAGAATGTTATATGGATGATTGCACTGCTCGTCGCTCTGAACCTCATGGCACTGTTTGTTCACCTGTTACGGGGGAAAATATTTTCCCCGGGCGGCATTCTGCTTCATCTGATTTATATCGGGCTGTTTTATCCCCTTTATACCCGGATTCAGGGACTTTCCCTCTCTCTTTATGAATGGGGAGGGTTCAGTGCTGTTCACGGTCTGAGGGCAGCGGATATTTTGGACGGCTTTGAGACATTCGGTATCCTCCCCTTTGAAAAAAGCGACCCCGGCACCCTGCTTTCAAATGTGGCGATTCTCTGCATGTATCTTCCCCTCGGTTTTTTCGTTCTGGCAATGATTTTCAGACTTGTCCACAGGCGTTCCCAAAACCGTCAGAGGCCTCCTTTTATAAGCAAATGGCTTCCTCCGGTGGGATTGTTTGCGGCCATGGCCGTATTTGTCATATTCGGGAGGAAAGCAGGACTGGGGCCTGATGAACTGATACGATGGATTCCGGACAATATTCTGCATACACTGGATATCGGGGACGCGCTTCAGATTTTTGGCAGACACTCTCATAATCCGGAAAAAAACAGAATATTGGCAGGCGCTGCCGTGCTTTTCCGTGCAATGTTTCTCTGCATGACAATTATCCTGCTGAACTGGCTCTATCTGCGTATTAAGACAGGCCGGGTCTCTGTTGACGAACTGGCAGGGGTCTGCATGTCATCCGAACATCCCCCGGAAGAACGCATTGACGCAATCAGATCCCTGGAACAATTCGGCACATTCGCGGATACTGCAATTCCCCATCTGGTGAAGCTGCTGACAGATGCCAACCCGGATATCCGAGCCGCTGCAAAGGAAACTCTGGAAGGCATTGATGATGAATGGCCTGAAAGTGAGGCAGCCCGCGGTGCGGTTCCCGATCTGGTGAAACTTCTGCTGAGTCCGGACAGGAATGCCCGTTCCGCAGCCGGGGAAACGCTGGAAAAAATTGATCCCCGATGGCCGGAAAGCGAGGCGGCACTCGGTGAGATTCCCAGCCTTGTGAGCGCGCTGTTTCAAAAGGACAGATTCATCCGGATTGCAGGGGCTGAGGCACTGGGAAAAATTGGCCAGGCCGCGTCAAAATCCGTATCCCATCTCATCAAGGCCCTGTCTGACAGTGACAACGATGTTTGCAGAGCGGTGACAGAGGCTGTCGGAAAAATGGGACCTGCCGCGGAGGAAGCCGTTCCCCATCTCATCAAAGCCATGACCCGACCCGATGTTCAGGAGGCAGCGGTTCTGTCCATGGGAAAAATCGGCCATTCAGCGGTCCCCATTCTTATCAGGGCGCTGGGAAACAGTGAGAGAAATGTCCGCATCGGCAGTGTCAAGGCACTGGAAATCATTGATCTCAGTTGGCGGGAAAGTGATACGGCACAGCAGGCAGTTGAGGACTTTGTGAAAACACTGGAAGACAGTTTCAGTTCCGATCGCTATATTGCGGCCCAGGCACTGGGGATTATTGATGCGCCCGAAGTTGTTCCGAATCTCATAAATGTACTGGCAGACGCGGAGGAGGAAGTCCGGAAAGCCGCCCGCGGATCACTGGAGAACATTGATTCGGACTGGCCCCGGGGCCAGATTGCCCGCAAGGCTGTCCCCCGCTTCATAAAGGCACTGACCGCCAGTGACACGGAGGTCAGAAAGGCGGCAACAGAGATTCTTGAAAAAATTGATGGCAAATGGCGGGAAAGCCCGATTGCCCGCAAAGCCATTCCGCATTTTGTCAGGGCGCTGAGTGATCCTCTGGAAACGGTCCGCAGCGCGGGGGCCAGAGCATTGGGGGAAATCGGCCCTGCCGCGGCAAAGGCGATTCCCTATCTTGTGAAAGTCTCTGCGGATAATGTGAAAGAGGTACGGGATGTTGCGGGAGAAGCTCTGAAAAAAATTGATCCGGCATGGCAGAAGAACAAAAGCACATCACAGGCCATGCCGCGGTTTGTCAGAGATCTGAAAAATAAGGATTGGCGCATCCGCAGTTCCTCTGCCGCGGCTTTGGGAAAAATGGGAAGTGCCGCTGTCAAAACAATCCCGTATCTGGTGAAACTGCTGACAGATATGGATAAGCGTGTGCGTGTCTCGGCGATTGAGGCATTGGAATCCATTGATCCCATGTGGCGGGAGAGCAGAGGTGCCCGCAAGGCATTTCCCTATTTTATGAAAGCCCTGGGGAGCAGTCAGTGGATTGTGCGCGTGTCCGCGGTGAAAGCCTTCGAGGAAATCGGGCCTTCGGCAGCACAGGAGGCCGCGCCCCATCTTGCAAAGGCCCTCAAGGACAGTGTGGTCGACGTTCAGACCGCGGCAAAGGAGGCTCTGGACAAAATTGACCCGAAGGGAAAACTGAGGGAAAAAGAGATTGCCGCGGCCTATGTGCTCACCGCCGCTGAAAAAGCACTTGGGGATTTTGATCCGGGTTCTCCGGAAGCTCTTCCCCATCTGGTGAAAAAGCTGATTGACACGGATCGGGCTGTTCGGAAGGCCGCCAGAGAGGTGTTGGGAAAAATGGATGCCAAATGGCCCCGAAACAAGGCGGCACTCAGGATGATTCCCTATCTGATCAAAGAGGGGCTTTCGGATGGCAGATGGGTGGTTCGGGCCTCATCAGCGGAAGCTCTGGGAGATTTCGGAAATGCCGCTGCAAAAACAGCGGTCCCCCGGCTTGTGAAAGCCATGAACATTGACAGCACCATGGATGTCCGCAGTGCTGCAAAAAAGGCGCTGGATAAGAT
>Ga0233403_10001659_pt1 | contig 10207 bp, 5 predicted proteins | sample Na_oxic_1_MG_FD_179866 | JGI IMG/M metagenome (GOLD analysis project Ga0233403, IMG submission 179866) | Seawater microbial communities from Saanich Inlet, British Columbia, Canada - Na_oxic_1_MG | ecosystem: Environmental > Aquatic > Marine > Inlet | place: Canada: British Columbia | collected...
TCGTGCTAATTCTGCCAGTGCCACTATACGTGCGACTGGCACATTTACCATGAAAGGACAGCATAAGGATAACTCTGGCAGTCAATTGCATAGCGGTGTCATGGACAAAAGTACTGGCGGACAAGGCGGTAATTTCATGATTGAAGTGGGAGAATTAATCATGGATGACGGAGCGCGTATCTATGCGTCAACCAATGGTCCGGGTAAAGGCGGTAATATTACTATCCACGCCACTGGAACGGTCACATTATTAGGCGTTAATGAGCAAGGTAAAGCCAGTCAAATTGTGAGCGAGTCTAAAGGTGGTAAACGCGCTAAAACGGTTGGAGATGGCGGTAGTATTGTATTAACCGCCGATAAACTCACGCTACGCGACGGTGCAAACATCAGTACATCAGCAAAATCCAGTAGCAGAAAATTAGCTGGTAAAGCCGGTGAAATTCAAATCACGGTTGGAAAAGACATTGTACTCACTGGTTTCAATCCCTACGCGGAAGAACGAACGGAATCTGGTAGTGGTATTTATGCCCTCTCTAAAGGATATGCGAATAACTCTGATGATGCGGGCCAAATTGTATTGAAAGCGGATTCGTTAACTATTAAAGAAGGTGCCGTTATCAGAAGTAGCACCGATAATAATGCGAAAGGGGGCAATATCGACATTGAAGTTGGAGAGACTCTTCATATTGTAGGTCATACGTCACCACTTCAAGATATTCAATTGGCAAGTGGCATTTATGCCACCTCAGAAAGTGTTGATGCTGAAGGCGGTTTAGGAGGGGACATTGTTCTTTCAGCCAATCGGTTAGTGATAACCAATCAAGGTCGCATTGCAACTTCTAGTGTTGGTGGAGGCAAGGCGGGCAACATTACTCTTAACCTGAACCAATTACAAATGGATAGCAGTGCCTCCATTGCCTCTGAAAGCCAATTGCCAAATACTTATCAATTTGCCACGTTGGAAGTAAGAGATAATAGCATGCTTATCTTAGGTGATGTGGTCGAAATTACTAAAGATGAAGATGGAAAAATATCACGTTCTGCCAATATAGGTAACAGCTTAATCAGAATTCAACCGATTTATGCTGTTGCCCATTTTGCTGATTTGTTTGAACTTTCCAAGCAATATAATATTAAAGAAGGTGACGTGGTTGAAGTGAAAAACATCGGTAATGGACAGTCCGACCGTTTTGTGTATAGTTATAATGGTTCATATCAGCTTGAAGATTGGATAAAATTGGAAGCACAGCCAATTTCGGTGACTTTTGACACTATGGACGACATGGATGCCATTAAAAAATGGTTTTCTTCCGATGAAATACCTTATTCTTCAGGTACTTTAATTCAAGTCAACGATAGAGGTGATGGTAAAGCGGCTCTCTTTGTTTATTCGGCTGATATTGTGATTCCAGTCAATGGTAAATTAGAAGGTACACCAGTTCGCATGACATCTTTTAAGGTGACTGATAGCAGTGCATTAAATCAACTCGCTCAAATCTCTTTGAGTGGTGATATTGCCACGGTGAATGATCGGCGTTTTGTGTTCCAAAATGATCGATGGATGCCGTTGACTGGTAATGTCCATCAAGTTGCTAATGGGCCTGACGTAGAAAAACTGGTTCAAGCCCAAATCGGTAATGTTGTTCAAGTAGCTAATCTTGGTAATGGGCAAGCAGGTGAGTTTATTTATACCGGTTCTGGTTGGATTTCCTTAAATCCTAATCGTTATACGGTTCAAAACCTTTCTGAACTTGAAAAGTTTCCAGCAACAACTGGTGATCTGCTGGATGTGGAAAATGCGGGAACAAGTCGCCATGAACGCTTTTTTTATGTGGATGGGCAATGGATTAAACAAGTGAAAGGCGGAGATGCTGGCACCATAACGATTAACAGTCATGAGAATCTGCGCTTATCTAATAACAGCACGATTACAACGGGAGCAGTGAGTGCTGGCGGTGGTGATATTAGCATTCATGCTAACGATTTAGTATTTTTAAAAAATAGCCAAATCACAACCAGTGTTCAAGAAGGAACCGGTAATGGCGGTAATTTAACTGTCACCAAACCGCAATTTGTGGTAATGAACAATGGTAAAATGATTGCCCAAGCTTATGAAGGACAGGGTGGCAATATTTACATTAAATCGGGGCAATTTGTCACTTCTCCAAATAGTTTAGTCAGTGCTTCTTCAAGATTGGGCATAGATGGTGATGTTCAAATTGATTCCCCGGCGGTTGATCTGTCTGGTGCTCTATTGGTTTTATCAAGTGGTTTTGATGTTGATGAGTCATTTGACGCACCTTGCAAAGCGGCACAGGCTGGAAATAGTTTTGTGGTTAAACCGATTTCTGGGGTGCCTCCGATAGCTTCTGATTGGAAAGCGAACCAGTTGATATTATTGCCTGTTTCAGATGAAAAAACACCCTCTCCTATAAAAGATAAAACGGCAGGGCAGTCGCCCTTTAAAGTGGCTTTGTTAACGTTAACAGGGTGTCAGCTAAATTTATCGGCACCGCCAGCGCGTGTTGGAACCACGCGTCGGGCTATAAGTCGTGTGATTCCAGAAGAGCCATTGTTTTAAAGCAAGACAAGGGTTGCTTATAATAAAGGATTGAGTAGGATAAATTTATTATAACAACTTGATTTTACTTGATTTTATCTAACGGCGTGTGAGTATTTTAAACAACATCAATACGAACCCTTTATTATAACAATACCTTCGCCAATTCACGGACATATCATAAGGTTTTTTAACTCATTCCATAGGTTTCACCTATGGCTATTTACGTTTAACCCCTTCGGGGTGACACATCAACGTCAATTCCTAACCCCTTTGGTGAGAAACGTAAATAGCTTTATGTGAAACCTATGGAATTAAAGCATCAATTAAAAGCCTTGTTATATGTCCGTGAATTGGCGAAGGTATTATTTTGAATGTGTTGTTTTTAATTTTTGATAATGGCTTGCAAAAAGGAAAATCGAAATGAAATTAAAATCATCCTGTATTATTTTGTTATCAATCAATAGTTTATCCGCAAGTGCGGAGGTGACGCTTGATGGCACTCTTGGGCGTAACGGCGCATTGCCGGGTCCCGACTATCTCATCGGGGCTGATTTAGGACGACAACACGGTGGCAATCTTTTCCATAGTTTTCAATACTTTAACTTGAATAATTATGAAAGTGCCACTTTTTCAGGACCCAATAGTGTCAGTAATATTATCAGTCGGGTCACGGGTGGCAATCCTTCCAACATTGATGGACTCATTCGCTCAACCATTCCTAATGCGGATATGTATTTCCTCAATCCCTACGGCATTATGTTTGGGCCCAATGCACGACTGGATGTGCAAGGGGGATTTCATGCCAGCACTGCCGATTATTTGCGGTTGGGAGATGGGGGACGGTTTGATGCCTACAATCCCAGTGACAGTATTTTGACCGTTGCGCCGATTGAGGCATTTGGATTTTTGGATTATAAGGTAGCTTCCATTTTAGTCACTGGAGATGGAAAAGAAATCATTCAATCTGATTGGAATGGAGAACCAACCGGTTTAAATGTTCAACATGACCAAACCTTATCATTAATTGGAGGTCAGATTGAGATAAATCAAGGCAATTATGTCTCTGACACGTCAATGTTCGCATTTAGTCCATTTAAACCAACAGGTAGTCTTGGTGCGCTAGGTGGACGGATTAATCTTGCCAGTGTTGCCTCTCAAGGCGAAATTATTCTAACTCCTTCTGATTTAGATATTTCCCAATTTAACCAATTAGGAGATATCCGTATTTCGAGCAAATCACTGATTGATGTCAGTGGAAATACTTTAGGGCAATTGTTTATTCGTGGTAAACGGTTATTTGTCAATGACAACAGCTTTATTCAAGCTGAAATATTTGATGATGGAGAACCTCTATTTGCTGAGAATAATAATCATCCAATCAGCATTGATATTAAAGTTCAAGATTTATCTTTGCTAAATGCCAGTCGAATTTTTAATACGACTCGTTCAATTGGTGATGCTGGGGATATTTCAATTCAAGCTGACCAAATTACTTTAGCTAATCGGAGTAGGTTAGGTAGTAATACGACATCAAGAGGGAATGCCGGTAATGTTTCCGTTCAATCTCGCCATATTTTTGTCTCAAATGGAGGAATTTTTAGTGTCAGTAATTCGCCAGGAAATGCGGGGCATATTTCAATTCAAACCAACGATTTAATTTTGACCGAACGTGGCCGAATTGGTACAGATATTATTTCAACTGGACGGGGTGGTAATATTTCGATTCAAACCAATCAGATTGCCTTAGAAGAGGGCGGACGTATTTCTAGTGCTACCTTAGGAGAAGGTAATGCGGGTCAGATTCATATTCACGCCAATGACCAAATTGTTATTACGGGAGCTAAAAAACAAACGGATACCACACTAGGCGGTTTTGCGAGTGGCATTATATCAAGTACGACCAGATTTTCGAGTAAAGACCATACAGTAGGTGGTTCTGGTGGAAATATCTTGTTGGAAGGGAAAGAACTGATTCTTGCTCAAGGAGGACTCATTGCGAGCAGTACTCTTGCCACTGAAAGCGAAGAAAGTGGTCAAGCTGGAAATATTACTCTTCATCTTTCTGGGGCACTCAAACTCTCTGGCATTAATCCCTATGGGGAAAATTTAGAGGGTTTCGGAAGCGGTATTTATGCCAGTGCTAAAGGCGATAATACCGGTAGAGCGGGGACTATTTCCATAACGGCAGAATCATTATTGATTAATGAGGGTGCTGTTATTAGTAGTGCGACTAATGGTCATTCGCCAGGGGGTGATATTCATCTTCAGATTAAGGGTCCACTCACCATTTCTGGTGATTCTAGTGGTATTGTGTTAAATGAACCGGCTAAAGCACAATTAGATTTTTTGGAAGTCTTTCCAAACAGTCAAACAAATTTGTCGGTCAGTGGCATTTATAGTAGTTCAGAAAGCGTAGCACCTTCAGCAGGTCAAGCGGGTAATATTCTCATACAAGCTCAAAACCTTAAGGTTACTCAGGGGGCTTTAATTAACAGTTCCACCAAAAATGCCGGTGGCGGAAGTATTAGCCTTATTACACCTAGTTTACTGTATTTACGCCAAAGTGAAATGACTACCAGTGTTCATGGTGGTAGTGGCGACGGTGGCAATATTACGATTGAAAATCCCACTTTCGTTGTTATGAATGGCAGTCGAATTATCGCACAAGCCGATGAAGGACAGGGTGGCAATATTTACATTAAATCGGGGCAATTTGTCACTTCTCCAAATAGTTTAGTCAGTGCTTCTTCCAGATTGGGCATAGATGGTGATGTTAAAATTGATTCCCCGGCGGTTGATCTGTCTGGTGCTCTATTGGTTTTATCAAGCGGTTTTGATATTGATGAGTCATTTGACGAACCTTGCAAAGCGGCACAGGCTGGAAATAGTTTTGTGGTTAAACCGATTTCTGGGGTGCCTCCGATACCTTCTGATTGGAAAGCGAACCCGTTGATATTGCTGCCTGTTTCTGAGGAAAAAACACCGCCGACTGTAAAAAATAAAGCGAAAACGGCAGGGCAGTCGCCCTTTAAAGTGGCTTTGTTAACAGGGTGTCAGCTAAATTTATCGGCACCGCCAGCGCGTGTTGGAACCACACATCGGGCAGTGAAGAAAAGTCGTGTGATTCCAGAAGAACCATTGTTTTAAAGCAAGACAAGGGTTGCTTATAATAAAGGATTGAGGTGGTTCAATTTTAGGGCAAATTTATTATAACCCGTTGATTTTAATGATTTTTATATTAAAAAACAGCGTACCGTGTGAGTATTTTAAACAACCTCAATACGAATCCTTTATTAGTCTCAACCAAGGTTAAAACCTCCGCCTTTAGGCGGATAGATTTATCACCCAGATAGATTTAAACTAAGTACTTTTTGAGGAAGTGCTTATGGATTATCGTTATGGCAGTCATACCGTCTATAATATAGAATACCACTTTGTGTGGGTTACCAAGTATCGTTATAAAATGTTAACCGGGGATGTCGCCTTGCGGGTAAGGGATTTAGTTCGCCAAACGGGCTCCGCCTTTGAAATTCGGATTATCAGCGGTGTTGTCAGCAAAGATCATGTTCATCTACTGGTCTCGGCTCCTCCAACACTTGCTCCAAGCTTCATTAAGAGACGAATTAAGGGTCGAGCGGCTCGCAAATTGTTTGAGGAGTTTCCAGGACTGAAAAAACGGTACTGGGGACAACACTTTTGGGCTAGAGGATATTTTTGTGCCACAGCAGGACAAGTAACAGACGAGATGATCCAAAGTTATCTTGAACATCATTTTGAACCCAATCCGAATGATAATTTTAAGACGGAGTCATAAAACGGGGCTATTCGCCCCGTATCCCGGCTTTCAGCCGCCAAGCTCTCTAACCCACCCGTCTTTAGCGGGTGGTTGTTGAGTATAAGAAACGTTCCTAAGCAATCCTTGTCGTTGTTTTTTGATAATACCTTCGCCAATTCACGCACTCAAATTGTGTTTATTAATCTGAAATACCGAAAAGGGGTGAAATTGATCATTTTGCTTTCCCCGATTCATGTTCCATAGGTTTCACCTGGGGTGTTAAATCTACCAGAAAATGGTAGAGAATTTTTTCACCCCAAGAGTACAACGAATTTTAAAAAACACAACGAATTTTCTACGATTCTGAGGTGCTTGCAAAACGCTGAAAAATGCGTTGACATTCCAATTAAAATTAATAAAAACAAATGCTTATATAATTTTTTATGGGTTCAATAGTGAGTTTTGATCGATACTATTCGTTGTGTTTTTTTTAAAATTCGTTGTACTCAGTTTGGAGGTGAAAAATGATTAAACTTTTGAGCACAAATTTAACACCATAGGTGAAACCTATGGAACATGAATCGGGGAAAACCCTAATTTTAATCCGTTAACTGGCGAAGGTATTATACTATCCTTAGAATTTATTCTAAGGCACGAATTTTGCCGTAAGCTTTATTATTTGTTGATCAAGATTGAAGATTAAGAGTAGAATGACTAATCTACATTTAAATAGACATGTCTTTGCTTTTTTAAAAATATAAATAAAATCAAAGAGTTAATGTTTTTTATCTCACGATGAGTATAAAATTGGCGAAAAAAACGGGAACATCAGTATATAATAATAAACGATATATTAAGGTTAAGGATGAGGAAAAAAATGCCAACCCAACTTAAACTGATTCATGATGATATTACCACACTACAAGTAGATGCTATTGTTAATGCAGCCAATGAATCTTTGTTGGGTGGAGGGGGTGTCGATGGTGCTATTCATCGGGCGGCAGGGTACCAATTACTGGAAGAATGTGGAAGACTTGGTGGCTGCCCGACAGGGCAAGCGAAAATAACCAAAGGTTATCAGTTACTAGCCAAGCATGTCATTCACACTGTTGGCCCCGTGTGGCGGGGTGGAAAAAATAATGAGGCTGATTTATTAGTCGCTTGTTATACCAATAGTTTACACTTGGCTTTAGATAACCAATTGAAAACAATAGCATTTCCTGCTATCAGTTGTGGAGTGTATCGTTATCCTATCACCAAGGCAGCGTTCATTGCAATACGAACAGTCGAAGAATTTACCGCCCTTCATCCCGGCATTGATATCGTTTATTTTGTCGCTTTTGATGAAAAGATTGAGGCGGCTTATAAAGAGGCATTGTCTCAAAAATAGTGGTACAAAGCAATTCACAATTCACAATTCACAATTAAAATTAACGCTTGTTCAGTGCTTAAGCTTAAAATATTATGATCCAGCAAAAACCTCATAAACCCTCCGCTTTTCGTTATATTATCACAGGTATTTTAACTGTGATACCCTTATTGCTCACTTGGGTAGTATTCAGTTTTCTTTTCACGCAGTTGTCTCAAATTGGCACCCCTGTGGTGCAGGTACTGGCGAATTTCTTTAAAGACTCTTTTCCTTCACTGGGTGAGTGGATAGCCATACTGGATAACCCCGTCTTTTTATCAATTGTCGCAGTCATTTTCACGCTTTTTGTACTTTATCTGCTCGGTTGGTTATCAACGCTTGTGATTGGCAGATATCTCTTTAGTGGTATCGAGTCGCTTCTTAATCGTGTACCCCTTGTTAAAACCATCTATGGTTCATCCAAGAAACTCCTTGCGGCACTCCAGCAAAAGCCCGGAGAGACCCAACGAGTCGTTTTCATTGAATTTCCTTCACCACAGATGAAGACAGTAGGATTTGTGACACAAACGATGATAGATGAAGATACAGGGCAAAAACTGGCAGCCGTTTATGTGCCTACCACCCCCAATCCAACTTCGGGTTATTTGGAGATTGTGCCTGTTGATAAGCTAGTTTCAACGGATTGGACATTAGATGAAGCGATGACTTTTATCATTTCAGGTGGCGCGGTGGCCCCTGATCGTATGAATTACACTCAAAGTGTCAGTCAAGAATAACTCAATAAATAGGAGTCCAAACTTTAAATAGGAGTCCAAACTTTAGTTTGGCATAAGAGAGTTGCTTGGGATTTCCAAATAAATAATATACCCTTCTGTTTGAACGCCAACGTTTTTTTCAACAGGGTATATTATTTTTTCTACTTCTTATTTTTTACCACTTCTAGGTACAAGAGTTGCTTTCAACTGATCCATCGCTTTGATCTCAATTTGACGGATCCGCTCTGCGGATAGCTTATGATGTTTGGCTAACTCCTGTAGCGTCGTTCTGTCTTCACGTAACCAACGTTGTTGCACAATATCTCGGCTACGCGCATCCAATTTCTTCAAAGCCTTCTCCAATTGTTCATGTCTTTTGTCTTTCCAGTCTTTTTCTTCGGCAAGAATAGCCGGCTCAAAGCGATGATCTTCCAAATAACCCGCTGGGAAGAACATTTCAGTCTCATCATCCGCATCGCTAGGCGCTTCAAACGCCACATCATGTGTATTTAAGCGTGTTTCCATTTCACGCACATCCCTTGCATTTACACCTAATTCTTTGGCGACGTTTTCAAGCTCATTTTGAGTCAACCTAGCTAAGCGTTTTTTTGTACTACGCAAGTTGAAGAATAACTTACGTTGAGATTTGGTAGTGGCCACTTTGACAATACGCCAATTGCGTAAAATATATTCATGAATTTCCGCCCGTATCCAATGCACCGCAAACGAGACTAAACGCACACCAACAGAGGGGTCAAAACGTTTGACTGCTTTCATCAATCCAATATTACCCTCCTGAATGAGGTCAGATTGTGATATACCATAGCCCCGATAGCTCTGGGCAATGTGCATCACAAATCGCAGATGCGATATAATGAGCGTGCGCGCTGCCCCAAGGTCCTTGTTTTGATACAGGTTCTTTGCTAACTGACGTTCCTCATCAACACTAAGCATTGGAATTGTTTTAATGGTTTGGGCATAACCATCAAGATTCTGGCCCGGAACCGCATATTGCTGATGTAATGTGAGCGCGTATGACATAATATTCTCCTTATTTAGTTCTTCAGTTCTTCAGTTAATTCAGTTAATTCAGTTATTCAGCATTGAGATAAATCTCAAGGCTAAAAGCTAAAGTCTGTATCTTCTCAAAATTTAGAGGTAAATAAAAGGGTGGGGGGCAGGTAGGAACTTCGTTACAACCGGCCCCATTTTTCAACGTAACGGTGGGTTTCGCTATCGCTCTACCCACCCTACAACTAAAGCTAAAGCTTTGTACTCCAAACAACTAAAGCTAAAGCTTTGTACTCCAAACAACTAAAGCTAAAGCTTTGTACTCCAAACAACTAAAGCTAAAGCTTTGTACTCCAATGCACTTGTCATTTTGTCTGGCAGTTACTAAAAGCTAAAGCTTTGTACTCCAATGTACTGGGATCGTTCGGGCAACCATAAAAAATTGTCCCTATTGATTGTCTTTGTAGGGGCAATCCCTTGTGGTTGCCCTTCCCACTTAACAACCCCAGTGCCCTCATTTTCAAATAATGCCTAATTAAGATTTTCTGCACACCCCTTCATAAAACATTAAACTGTAAATATCATATCATTTAAGTTACTGATATTGTTATTATAATTTTATTATTAATCATGAAAAAGTGTCATTTTAGCATTTTTTATATGAGAGACTCATTTTTCTATAAACCGATATTATCAATCGGAATGATGATTTTAAAATAACTATTTGATTTTTA
>Ga0233403_10001660_pt1 | contig 10203 bp, 7 predicted proteins | sample Na_oxic_1_MG_FD_179866 | JGI IMG/M metagenome (GOLD analysis project Ga0233403, IMG submission 179866) | Seawater microbial communities from Saanich Inlet, British Columbia, Canada - Na_oxic_1_MG | ecosystem: Environmental > Aquatic > Marine > Inlet | place: Canada: British Columbia | collected...
TAATAGACTTGTCCCGAAATAATAGCTTATAAAGTATTGATTAACAACGTATTTTTAAATTCCATAATCCAGCCACTTGAAAAATAACCTCATCAACCCAATTTTTAGTTCTGTGGTGACGAAATTTTGCGGATAAAATCTGGAAAGCTTTCATACCTCCTATTGCATGCTCAACAACGACTCGTTTTGAAGCCATTTTTTTGTTTTGAGCTTTTTGTTTTCGGGTTAAAGAGGGATTTGGATTTTTCTTTGATTTTTTGGGTTTCTTGTTGGGAATAGAGATATGTCGAGCCTCAGAATAATCTTTTTTAATTCCCTGATAGCCAAGATCAACCGCTATTTTAACTTGAGGGAAACAAAACTGAGAAGGAGGAAGTTCTTTTTTAAAAATCTTGTAATCATGCAAGCTTCCTTTGAATGTGTGACCCAAAAATATCACACGTCGTTTGTTGTCAGAAATGAGAGTATTTTTGACCGTATGTCTCTTTTTTTTGCCGCTATAATACTTTTTTTGTAATCGATTATTTTTAGGTCTAAAATGACTTCTTTCGGTCACATCAATAAAAGCGAGAAGTTCATCGGCGTCGGCGCTTGCAACCGTTGCGCTTTCTGATGCGCTTTCTATTGAGGAAACGGTTGTTTGCGGCAGATTGGCCTGATGTTCAATCGCTTGATTTTTTGTTTCTTTTTCCGTAATATCGGACGGTTTGGCCACTTTTTCTAGTGCCTTTTCTAGTTCAGAGTCGCTTTTAATAGAGCGAAAGGGTAAAACGTTGAGTTTTGATTGAGCTCGTTTTAAAACGGGTAATAATTTTTTGACATTTTCCTCGGCGTTAGAGGGATTTAAATCAAATATAAATCCTAAAACATCAAAAATCGGATAATTTTTTAAGTAGAAAAGGATAAAAAACAACTTGTTCTCAGCGCTGAGTAATTGCCCTTTTCGCCCGCCACCAGGGCGACGGCTTCGTTTAGTACGATTTTTTCGATAAGCTTCATCAGAAATTTCGGTTAAACTTTCAGAAAAAGCGAGCAGAAGTTCTTTAAATGGTTTTTTGCCTAAACCGGTTAGCGACTTTAATTGTCTTTCACTTCTTATTGAATTATAATAATCAAACATTGTTTCTCAGGAAGAGTTCATCATTTATTATTGGAATTAATTTTTTATTGTCACATGATAAATCATTAATTGTCAAATTATAAATAGATTGATTTAAATAATTGATTTTTAACTATTTTTATGTTTGCGCTTTATATAAGTCTATGAAATATATCAATTAATTATTTCGGGACAACTCTAATGATGTTAATGCGGTCCAAATGTATATGCATTACATTATGGATATGAATTACCCCTACACGTTGGATAAGAATCCCGGTCTCATATTTAATTACCTGAGTGAAGAGAGTATTAACGAAATACTGGAGGCCAGACCAAAGTATTATTGTTTGAATGATGTCGTCGAATCCCAAGGTGACGGTAATTTATTTTTACTGTTAGAACAGTACTATCCGAATAAATCCTCTTTTGAAAATTAGAACTCACGTTTCGGGGTTCATGTTTTTAAGCTAGGTAGGGTGGGCAAACGTCTTTTTGTTCGCCCACCATAAACATCATATCTGGTAAAAAAAGGGGCCAGGCTCGAATTATTTTGCTGGCCCCAAACCTGATTCTAACGTTTTCTGTGGATAATAAATTCAATAACTTAAGTAGGTACTCAAAAGTCTTTTAACATTTTCTATTTTTAGAAATCCGTTAATAATCAGTGCTTTAGCAGAAAACAAAAATGTTAAAATATTTATGTGTACCTACTTATATGCTCTGATCATTACAAAGAACCAAGAGGTATTAAAAATCACTCTCAAAGGTTTAAGTGACTTACATCAAAAGGTTTTGAGATTGCTTAAGGTACCTTTATCAGCTTATGCTCTGACGGATAAAAATTGGTGGCGATTTAATACTTCACCTTAGAAGGTTCAATTTTTTATTCGATATTTTTTTCTCTTAACTGCGAAATGTAAGTTACATTGTTGAAAGAGTTTAAATCTTTTCATCCCAACATTAAAGTAAAGGTGATTATTGCAGATGCATTGTATGGAACAAAACAATTTATGCATCAAGCCTCATGTATTTTTGGTCAAGTTCAAGTGATCAGTCAATTACGCGAAAATCAAAGTATTCGCTTCAAAGGTAAATGGCAAAGCATTGGTACTTATTTTACAAGTTATCCAGGAGTCTCTCAACAAGTCAAGAACCGTGGTGATAAGGTAATTACAGCGGAAGTTAACAGCACGTAGGTTGGACTGACGACAGGAAGCACGTAGGTTGAACTGACGACAGGAAGTCCAACATTTTGCAACCCCGTCCGTAATATTTTAGGCTACGATTCCCAAATATAAACGTTCAGGAACAGGTTGCAAACCTGTTCCCGCTTATGAGCTCCCCCACCAGAAATAAAACAGGTTCATTCCTATATCACCTTGCCAGAAAATGAAGGCACCACCACCCTTTGGGTCAAAACAACCGATAAAGACAACATCCATCGGGTACGCGCCATCTTGGTTCCGCCCCAATATCAAGTCAGGGAATATCAAGGCGAAGGTACCGATTTTAGTCGCATAGAACTCCCCATGCAATACAACCCGGCTCAAGATCGTTATGAAGTGGTTAATGATGGATTTTGTGCGCAAGCCGGACTTTGGCAAATTCTATATCAAGCACAAGACACCGAAGGCGTATGGTCAGAAATCGTGCAAGGCGAAGTACAAGCCCCCGAATGTCTCTCAGCAACCGTCAAAATGCAACTAAACCAAAGCCGCTATACCACTGGTAATCCGTTGCACTTAGATATGCAAGTCAATGGACAAGCGAAGGTAGATTTATATGTCGCGATAATGTTTCCAGAAGGCGGCTTTATGACAATTGCCTTCCCCCTCGCTTTCAGCTGGCTCAATGCGATACAAATCTATCAACCCGCTGTTGAAATCGCCGGGCAAAAAACTTATTCCATCATGGACTTTCCCCTACCAGCGGGCATCACAACTGGGGGTTATCAAGCCTGTGGCGTGTTAGTCTCGGCGGGCGCAGAACCTATACCAAATAACTGGATAAATAGCCATTGTGCGGAATTTGAGGTATATTAAATCCGAGAGAAAATGCTTATAAATCAATAAGCTAAGTAGGTCGGGTTAGCTGCGCCGCAAAAAAACGTAACCCGACAAAGGTCTATTTCTCGACTATCAAGTTTTTTATAAGTTATTGATTTATAAAAAGATATTATTTTAGCGGATAAAAATCAATTAGACTAAAAATCAATGAGTTATATATTTAAGTCATCAAAAATCTCTCGTTGTAAAGCTAAATAACATCAAAAACTTGATAGTCGAGTATTTGACTTTGAAATGTCGGGTTACGTTATCGCGCTGCGCTTGATAAGCTAACCCGACCTACTTATGACTAAACAAAAAAATATAGAGTGGAACAAAAATAGAGGGAAAAATAATTGGCAAAACCACGCTAAATTTAACACCCCACGTTTAACCCCTTCGGGGTGAGGAAAGTAAAACCCATCATCATTGAATTATTGCCAAGGACGATGATAAGCCCCCAAAGTCGTTTGCGTACCTTCTGACACTTTACCAAGTTCTGCCAACCAACTTGCTTGTGGAACATAAGTCGCCGGATTACGCTGACAAGCATCAAGTGCTGCCCGCCAAACCCGAGTCACCTGAGCCACATAAGTTGGACTACGTTGGCGACCCTCAATCTTAATTGCAGCGATACCAGCCGCGCCCAATTGTGGTAGCAACTCCAAAGTATTTAGACTCGTTGGCTCTTCAATCGCATAATAAGTATGCTCGCCCACCTGAAAACGTCCCTTACAAATCGTTGGATAACCCGCACTCTCCCCAGCACACCGTCGATCAAGCAACACACCGCCTAAGCGTGTTTCCAAACCCTCCGACGTTTCACGCCACTCCACCGAATGTGCTGGAGAACAAGCACCAAAAGTATTTGGAGAATCCCCTGTGGCATAAGAAGATAACAAACAACGTCCCTCCACCATCACGCATAAACTCCCAAAACCGAAGATTTCCACATCGACTGGACTATTTGCTATCACATGTTTGATTTGGGAAAGAGATAAAACTCTGGGCAATACAACACGACGAATCCCAAAGTGCTTATGATAAAAGCGTAGTGCCTCATAATTAGTTGCAGAACCTTGAACCGAAAGATGTCGAGGTAAATCGGGCCATCGCTCCGTGGCATAATCCAGCACACCCAAGTCTGCCAAAATCAAAGCATCCACACCCAAATCTGCGGCATGATCCACAGCTTCAGTCCAGCGTGACCAACCTTTGGGTTGTGGAAAGGTATTAATCGCTATAAAAACGCGCACCTTACGGTCATGGGCATAGCGAATACCCTGTTCCATTTTAGCGAGAGTGAAATTAAGGCCAGCAAAGTGTCGCGCATTAGTATCGTCGCGGAAACCCATATAAACCGCATTTGCACCATTATCAACAGCGGCTTTTAGAGCGGGCAAATTACCCGCAGGACAAACAAGTTCCATAGATAACCCCTCTTTTGAACAAGATTTTTTTGCATGGTTCAAAAAAGGGTTAAATAGGGTGATAAATTGGAATCCAAAGCTTTAGCTTTGGCAAAGGCCCCTAAAGCTGAGGCTTTGAACTCCATACTACCTTCGCCCCTAAAGCTGAAGTTTTGGACTCCATGCTACCTTGAATTGAACCATACCGATTTTTTTGATTTTTCAGTCAGATTGTCATGTTTAAAATCAAAGCAATCCTTTAAATTTTTAAATTATTAAATCATCAATCATAAGAGAATTTAAAGAAACCAAGGTTTGAATCAATGCATTGGGATCGAACCACTACTTTTTTGGAGCATTATCAAATCTTTCAATCCTAAAATCTTTAAATCCTAAAATCCTAATTCAGATTTTTTTTTCGGCGGCATAACTCCGTCGTAATCGCATTCAATACCACCCACTTCTTATTACACCACATAGGTGCCAGCAAAATATCTTTTTTTGCTGTCGCAGTCACTCTATGATAAACAATCTCAGGCGGTGTCCGTTCAATCATATCGGCGACAGTAGAAACAAAAGTCTCCATCTCTAAGGGTTGATACTCACCTTGTTGCCACTGCTTAGCTAAAATGGTATGTTTGACAACATGAAGCGCGTGCAATTTAAGACCCTGTACCCCCAACTCAAGCACCCGATCAAAACTCTCTAAATAATGCCGGTGCTCTTCGCCGGGCAAACCGATAATTAAATGGGTACAGAGAGGAATACCCCGTTGTCTAATCGCATGAACCGCTTGCTGATAATCTGCAAAACTATGTCCCCGCTGAATGCGTTCTAAAGTTTCATCAAAAGCAGATTGTAATCCTAATTCTAGCCAAACTTCATAGCCACGCTTCTGATAGCTCACCAACAAATCCAGCACAGCTTCTGAAACACAATCGGGGCGCGTTCCAACAGATAAACCAACGACATCGGGCACAGCAAATGCCTCTTCATAGAGCGCGGCTAAATGCTCTACATCAGCATAAGTATTAGTATAAGCCTGAAAATAGGCAATAAAACGCCGCGCCCCCGTGCGCTTCGCAATCGTTTTGCGACCATTTTCTAATTGTGTCGCAATGGGCAATGGACGAGAGGCATTGGGACTAAAAGAAACATTATTACAAAAGGTACAGCCGCCCCGTCCCTTAGTACCATCCCGATTGGGACAAGTAAAACCTGCATTAATTGTCAGTTTATGTACTCGCTCACCATAGCGCCGTAGTAAGTCTTGACCAAAAGTATTAACGTAGTCTGAAAGTACCATTATTGTAATTTTGGTAATATCGCAGGGTAGATTAGCGTTCGCGCATCTTTATAATTATCAAATGATCACTTGATTTTTTTGTGGGGACATGCTAACCTATTGAAAAATAAAATAATAATTAAAATCACTCACATTGCAGGACTACCACTTCACGAAGGTTACTCAGAAAAAATATTATGAAACGGTTCTATAGATGTTCAGATAAATACAAAAACCTTCAAGGTTGAGCGTTCCAGCACGAAGTTGCCAAAACCTTGAAGGTTTCTAAACTCTATTTTTCTGAACGTCTATAATAGACATCTTTCCTAAATAATTTTTTACTTTCTATTTCAATATCTCACAGTGTGAAATGATAACACATTGATATAAAAGGAATTTAAGTTATTTAGGAAAGATGTCTAATTTATAAATTATTAACCCCTAGGATTTACGCACCGATATATTAAATTTATTATAAATCAATAACTTATAAAAATTTCCAATTCATCTGAGAACCCTAAGACCTGTCAGGTTTTTAAAACCTGACAGCTCTGCTGCTACGTCAGTTATTTGTTGCGGTGTCCCTAACCTCAATCTGATATTAAGTATAACAGATTAACACAATATCAAACGCTATAACCAACCACTTGTACGATCACATTTTTTATGAAATAATAGGCAATTTTTTATTCTAATCACTAATTAGTGGCCTATCAAATAAATTTTTTTTAAAATCAAAAGGTTAATAAAAATCTATTTGAGGGATTACTGAGTTGACTTAATTTATACCAATCATTATATGAAGAACCTACTGCCCCCTATTTTTATGACGTGCATTGTTGGAATACTCATGGCGTATTCAAGCAGCGTTCGCTCAGACAATACCAAGTTAGAAGCGACTGAACGTACTCACTTTATTGTCTTGATTCGAGACACGGGACACATGAAGAAAAAATTTAAGCCGCAACAGATGATTGTCCCTACCTTGCCTAAACTATTATTTGAAGGTGAAAAGGCATTAAACGATAAAAAACTTTTGGATAAACCTTTACCTATCTATCAGCCGGGGCGCGATCATCTTTCCGTTGTGTTTGTTGCCATACACAAAGACGGGGCAAGGAGTCAATGTAAAAAAACGCCTGCTCTTTCCGCTTTACCTCAACACCTCTTTCAATGGCAGCCTGTTAAACAAGGGCAAGATCAAGCCACATTTGAGCGCGCTTTACGCGGGTGGATGAAAAAAAGTTGCCGTGCTAAAGGTTATGTTTCGTCAACTGTTTTAGCGCAAACTATGGTTTTGCCTTATGTTCAGAAGAAACTGGCTGAGGCGGGTCATGGTGCATTACAATTTTCCCGAACCATTCTGGTTATGCTCGACAATGATGCTTATTATGGTGTCACCATTCCAAGTACCGAATTGGCTGAGTTATCAAACCTTGAAAAAGTCAGGGATATAAACCAAGCGGCGAGTGAAGCTGATAAGGTGAGTAATGCTTTTCATATTGTCACGCACGCTGATTGGGTATTTACAATTAATCCCTACAACCATAAATTTGAACGGGGTAATGTTAAGCACGGCAATACCTTAAGATATCGACTCGCTGAAATTCAAACACTTGATACGAATGTGGATAATTATCTTGATTATACAAAACAGGTGCGATTGGATCGCGTTGCCATTTCCAATGACAAACTCAAACTGGTACAACAGGGGGGGAGAGGTATTGGTTTACGCCTTCTCCCTTCAGATCGTTTGCGCCCTGATCAAATTGAATTGACTTTTTCCAATGAGGCAGGGGAGGCTTGGAAAATCGGGCAGCATGACTTGCCTGAATCAATTGTCATTGATATTGAAAAGTGCATTGAGGAGAAAAAATGTGAATCACAGGCGGATGGTGTGGTTTATATCCCGCTACTGGGCATTGTGGTTGATGATCTCCATCTCATCTCCAACGATCCTGAACTGACAGCAGGAAAAATTGGTTTTAAAGTCAGATTTCGTTATAACGCTGGGGAAGTTTATCATCATCACTCTGTCGATACAGATAAAAAAAATGTTAATATTCAACCAGTTAGGCCTTTTTTGATTCCAGAAAGTCAGTTTTTTACGGAGGCTTTTCAAAAAATTGTATTAGATAATGAGACGCTGACTGATGAATACGAACCGTCTCAGGATTCAGAAAACGGGTTAACACAGGATGTGGCGCGTGCTCGTATCGTTGCGGCTAGAGAGGCAGATCAAAAGTTCTTTTTTGTGATAGCCATTATTGCTGCATTGGCACTGTTGGCTTTTCTTTTATTTCTGTTTCACAAATTTGCTTATCAGCGTCGTTTTCAACCACGATTGGAATGGCATACCGCAAAAAAAATTGATATGGACTTCAATCAGCAGCACGGTGCCAGACTATTAGTGGGTACATTAAGCTTTATGAATGATGGCTATGTTCCTTGGTTCGGTCGGCTGCTTGCCAATATGGACTATCCTGACTATAAGGTCACGTTTACTTTAGGCTATCGTAATGAGCAGTTAGTCAAAGGGGGATTTGCACTATCTGATCATGTTGGTTCACCCTTGGGTTTTAGGGGAATCGGGAAGGGTACAGCACTGGTGCGTCAAATTGAACTGAGGGTGAGCCATGAGTCCCCTATTTATATTTTTTTGGCGACTGATGTGATTAAAGATTTTCTTCATCCTCATCAAAGCTTCGATGCACCCACTAGCCTTATGACGTTTGGAAAACAAGAAAAAGATTTTCAGATATTATTGGATATGCGGCACGATAATGAGCACGTTTTATCTCAAGAAATTGATTTTGATATTGAATTGATACCTGAAGAACCGAAATTGCCAAGGGTTATTTACCAAGCCAGTCGCGAAGAACTTTACTTTGACAAAGGGCAGTCGATAAACATTGGTACATTCCGTTTTGAAAGTCAAGCGAAACATCGTTTTTCCCGCGCTTATAAGGGGCATTTTGATTTACGAAGTTATCAAGATAATTTACCTTTGCCTGATAACACCATGACGCTTCGTACTCAGAATGACAACATTGTGGTATCACCCTTTGATACTTCAAAGATCGATATAGATGTTTTGTGTGATGGTGAAGTCATTCCAAATCCAGAGCCGCCTAGCCAAGATTATAGTTTTAATCTGATTGGTGAGTTTGCGCCCGGTTCTGCGCCCGGCAGTCATTTGTTTAGTTTGCATCGGGATCCCACTCGTGCTGATATACATTTGGATATTATTCATTGTAAGACGACTCATCGTATTCATTGGGAAGAACAGGATGAGCAATTTGACAAGGTGCCAACTTGTCGATTGATGAAAGATAGAATAGTTGAGGCAAAACCGCAGTTGCTTGATCAAGCAAAACTGGATTTACCAAAACATCCTTTAATTAAGTTTGATAGTAGTACGCCTGCGAGTACGATTTTTGAGATACAGGTGGGCAATACTGGCAAAACAGGGCATGGGTGGGTTAAAGTCAATTTAGGGTTAGAATTGAAATTGGCACCTGCTATGCTCCGATCGATTCAATGTGCGGGGAGATATAGTGTTCAAGATTCAGTTCGTCTCATTACGAACCATTATCAAGGCGTTTATCAAGGCAATGAATTGATTACCCTGATGGAGGGTGATCCTGTCGAAAATATTTTAGTGCAATTGGATCCCGCGACAACTATTGAAGATATTATTGGAGGGCGCATTGATCCAGATTATGGGCACATTGAGGCGACTCTTAATATAGAGGTACAGGATGATGTGGGCAATCACCGTTATCATCAACTGGATATTCATGTACCCATTGGATTGGAAAAACTGCCCCATCAAAATTGGCTATGTATTGATTTTGGTACGTCAGCGATTGTGGCGGCAATTGGTACGGGTAATGAGCCTTACTTTTTGCCACTCCAGAAGTTGGTGCCTGATCAAAACCCGGCACTGAACCTTGAGGAGTATGATCTCAATAATGCGGAACAGGGTACTGATTTTTTGCCCAGTCAAATTGTTTGCGATGCGGATTTGCGTCAGGGTGAGACACAAGATGCGCAAATAAGAAAAGGCTTTCCCCGATATCAACCCGCGTCTTTAAAGCCGGGCGATCCTGATTTTATTGGATTACCCGCTATTCAAAGGCGACTGCGTGAAAATCCGGGGCGGATAGTTTATTCACTCAAAAGCTGGTTGGCACAACCGACGGATACTATCTATTTGCCAGAAGAGGTGGAGTTATTGAATCGGAATGACAGGGTGCTGCCACAAAATAAACTGCCTTTGGAAGAAGTCGTAGAATCTAGTTTTGCTGCTTTAGCGGAGGCTTATATTACTGCGCTTCCTATCTTTCAAAAGGGGGGGCA
>Ga0233403_10001661_pt1 | contig 10198 bp, 6 predicted proteins | sample Na_oxic_1_MG_FD_179866 | JGI IMG/M metagenome (GOLD analysis project Ga0233403, IMG submission 179866) | Seawater microbial communities from Saanich Inlet, British Columbia, Canada - Na_oxic_1_MG | ecosystem: Environmental > Aquatic > Marine > Inlet | place: Canada: British Columbia | collected...
CCCCAGGTGAAACCTGGGGAAACTTTCAAAAAGAGTTTTGCAAGAGGCTCAATATTATAATATTATTTAATATATTTAATAACTATATTAATTTATAGTCGCACGCGTGGAGTTTTGCAAATTCCTCAAATGGCAACCAATTTATCCATAAATAAAAATAACAACCGCTCAATTGGTGCTTATCGTACAAGGTACGCGTTGTACTCCTTTTCGCTATTGTTCCGTATGACCATTAACCATTAACCATTTATCAATTGTTTTTGCCAAAGTGGATTGAACAACCGGCTTAGCCAAAAAATCATCCATACCAGCCTCTTGACATCTTTCAAAATCCTCTGTTGTGGCAGTGGCAGTCACAGCAATGATAGGTAAACGACGGTTAGTGTCCTTTTCACGTTGGCGGATATGTTTGGTAGCGGCACAGCCATCTAATATCGGCATGTGTATATCCATCAGGATTAAATCATAATCCTTATTAGCATTCATCTCTATCGCTTCTCCACCATGGTTCGCAATATCCACCAAGAACCCCATTTCTTCGAGCATCATTTGTTGCACCGCCTGGTTCGCTTCGTTGTCTTCCACCAATAAGATATTTCCTCGTTTCGCTGAAGGCTCAGGCAGCGTCTTGTTGATCCATTTGACCAACTTCTCCTCAAGAACAGCCTTAGCAACCGGCTTGGTTAAAGCATCATCCATACCAGCCTTGACACATTTGTCTAAATCACTGGTGATGACATCTGCTGTCATCGCAATGATGGGTAAATGGGTATTGGTTTGTGATTCACGTTGACGAATCTGTTGGGTAGCCGCATAGCCATCTAGGATGGGCATGTGGATATCCATCAGTGCCAAGTCGTAGCGCTTTTTAGCCGTCATATCGATGGCTTCCTGGCCATCATTAGCGATTTCTACTTGACAGCCAACATCTTCCAACGTCATTTTAGCCACAAACTGATTGATTTTATCGTCTTCGACCAACAGAATTAGAGCGGATGGTAAATTCAGTCCTGATTCTGAAGTAGATTCTGGGGCCGGTATGAATTCTTTATTTGGAAAAGGCATTGGTGTTGTTTCTATCTGGTCTGCTGGCAAGGGCGAAGCTGCCTCTACAACTGGCAGAGTGAGCGTGAACCAGAATGTACAACCATCACCCTCCTCGCTTTCCACCCCTATTTGCCCGCCCAGAAGTTCCACCAGTTGGCGACAAATATACAATCCCAAGCCGGTACCGCCATATTTGCGGCTAGTAGACGCATCTAATTGGTGAAATTTATCAAACAGATGCGGCAGTTGGAGTTGCGGAATACCTATCCCAGTGTCAATCACCGCTATTTTCAACGGCACCTTATCATCAACGGTATTTTCCGCCTCCAGTCGCACTGTGACTGAACCCTTCTTGGTGAATTTAATTGCATTACTGAGGAGATTCAGTACCACCTGTCTCAGGCGATTATTATCGCCCATAACTTGGTAAGGTTGTCTTAATTCGGTCAGCTTTTTCAGCCCAGGGCCACCAGTTTTTATTTCCAGATCCAAGCCTTTCTCTTGAGCGTGAGCTTGTAATAAGTCTACTGCTCCAGAAAGGGTTTGCAATAAATCAAAAGGTCTTGTTTCTAATTCCATTTTTCCCGCTTCTATTTTGCTTAAATCAAGTAGTTCATTGATGAGAATCAATAAGTTTTGACCAGATTGGTACAGGATACTCAGTTGCTGATGTTGTTTTTGGTTAAGAGAAGTCTTTAAAATCAATTGAGCCATCCCCAATATGCCATTCATCGGTGTGCGTAATTCATGGCTGATATTGGCAATGAACTCAGTTTTGGCATCGCTAGCGGCATCGGCTTTTTCGCGTTCTGCTTCTAAGTCGGCGTTTAACTTTTGAAGACTTAATGTACGTTGTCGTACTTTTTCTTCTAAGTCCACATTAGCCCGTTCGACTTGCTGTAATGCTTCTCGCAGGCGTACAACCATTCGATTAAAACAAACAATCAGTTCTCCAAATTCATCGTTTTGGCTATGCGGTAATTGTATGTCCAAATCTCCGTCACCAATTCGCTGACTGGTTTCGGCCAGCATCAGTAATGGTTCAATAATCAGGTAATTGAGTGTGAAAAAGAGTAAAATAAAACTTGTCACAATGCTTGCCAAGGTAGCAATCGCAAATAGAATTTTGAGCGGTTGTCCTGCGGCTAGGACATCTTGTTCCGGTACAATAGCGAATAGGTACAAATCGTTATGTAACTGCCTACCTTGTATATAGGCTGTTTGGTGGTCATCCAGCGTTATTGTGAGCGTTTTTTGATTTTTTCGAGCCGATTGTTGGGCTTGCTGAATGGTTGATATCTTGTCAGAAAGTGACTGACTCAATTGACTAAAGACTTCCTTCGGTAGCCGCTGCTGGCTTGTTAGGGCTAAAGGCGGTTGATACAGAATTTGCCCTTTTCCATCGGTGATCAGTAAATAACCATTGTCAGTGATTTCACTGGTTTTTTCTTTTTCATCAGAAAAAATACTCTCTGTTAGGAACTCGGGGCGCATTGAAATCAACAAATAACCGACTGCATTGGCGTGAGCCTTTGAAGCTGGTGGCACTCTGCCAGGTGGGTATAGTTTCCTCGCAATAACTAGATGAGGTTGCTGTTTTTCAGTGTTATTGATCAGAAAAACCTCAACCAGATTAGGAGAGTTTTGGAGGGCTGTATAAAAGAACGGGATTGAGTTTTGTTGTTCAGTTCTTTTAGTCTGGTTAAAAAAAGAATCTAAATTAGAAGCCGAATTGCCTGGGCGGCTGTCACTGACAAACGGAGTCACAAAGGAGCCATTCGGTAGCAATATACGGATTTTGTCGTAATATTGATAGAGATTCTTGTAAAGATTAAATAAAATCGACAGACGAAGCTGCATAGCAGCTAGAGCCTGTTTCTGTTCATTCGGTTGTTGAGGGAGATTGTTAGAAAAACCACTGGATTCTAACAGTAAATCGATATTGACTTGGGCGGTTTGTAGATGAAATTGGACTTGTTGATGGGTTCTGTCCAAAACGGTGCCCATTTTAGTCAATACCGTTTGCTTATTGGTTTCAACCACATAGTCATACGACAGTTTTCCGAGTAGTACGATGGGGATAACTACCAGTGGTATTAAAATCAGGGTCAGTTTGGGTTTAAGAGTCATTGTATTTATTAATTAATCCTTGGTTGAATTCATTAAATAAAGGGCAACCATAAAGGATTACCCCGACATAACTGAGAGTAGGGGCAAACCCTTGTGGCAGCCATCACCCAGAAGTCGGGCAACCGTTTTTCCCGACATGACCGAGAATATTAAGCCGCCATGTATCAAAGGAATCAACGCGAACGCTTTTGGTATTGAAGGGTCAATATAGCAGCATTTTTTTTGGTATAAACGACATCATTCGTAGCGGCAAACCGGCGTGTTTGTCCTTTTTTGTATTTAACCAAAACGAAAAAAGCGATAATTTTTGATATTGATATTTTGCTGGGGGGATAATTCCCAAAAAAAGGGTCATTATTAATCTTGAGTACTCTAAATAAACGGATCACATCGGTTGAACAAATAGTCTTCGATGGTGCTTTACGTCCAAAGCTAAAGCTTTGGACTCCAACAATAAACGTCAATATCAAAAATTTTTTCATCGAACTATCAATTTTTATGCCAACCATTAAGCGAATGGGATTGCCCAAATCGAAGTCATGTAGGGGACAATCCGTTGTGGTTGCCCTCTTAAAAGCAATGTGGCATTGAGTTTATAGCACCCGTTAGCCAAAAAAAATTCTGAATGAATTCAATCAAACGCATTTAAAAAAATGTCCAAATTAAACCAAGTCAAAATATTAGTCACTCGGCCAGCCCATCAATCCGAACATTTATGCCAACTGATAGAGGCAGAAGGCGGACTACCAGTACGCTTACCGGCCATAGAAATCGTCGAAATCGATGACAAAAGTGTTTTATTGGATTGTCGCGCTCATATCAATCAGTTAGACATGGCCATATTTGTCAGTGTTAACGCGGTGGAAAAGTCGCTACCCATTTTGAGCCAAAGCCTAACAGCAATGACTTCGCCACCATTGCAACTGATTGCTATTGGCCAACGCACCGCCAAGGCGCTCCAAGCTTGGGGACTTACCCCGCTCTGTCCACAGCCACCGTTTGATAGTGAAGCCCTATTGAAAATGCCACAAACGGAGTCCTTATCAGGCAAGAATATCGTCATTTTTCGTGGCCAAGGCGGACGCGAGTTATTGGCCGAAACGCTGCGACAACGTGGAGCCACTGTGAACTATATCAATACCTATCGGCGCCGCCAACCAGTCACTCCGGCATGGATAACCGAGATACAAGTTGACATTGTCACAGCGACTAGCGTGGAAAGTTTAGGTAACTTGTTCGCTATGCTAGATGGACATTATTGGTTATACCATACTCCGTTGGTTGTGTTCAGTGAACGAGTCGCTGATAAGGCGAGACGATTGGGCGTACAAGCACCAATATTAACCGCTCCCTTTGCCAGTGATGAGGGCTTACTGATTGCCCTACTGCAAGCGCACCAAAATGGATTGGATAGAAAACCATGTTCAAAGTCATTCGATTTTGGGCAAGAAGGTTAGAGATGCCTAGTACAGCAGATACGCTTTCATAAACGAATTGACTTTAGACTTTCAGAAAAATGAGTACCAACTTTAGTTTGTACGAACCTAGCTAAAGCAGATGAATATCTATTGAATAAATTTCTCCTCATGTCTGCCTAGTACAATGGATACGCGAAATAAATGGATTTGCTTGAATAGGTTGGGCCTCATGTCACCATTTCTGCATTTAATAAATTTTATGCCAGGTTTAACTTTTTAAGTATAATATACATTGAAAAAAATCCGATTTTTAACTAGATTATAAAAATAATTGAGAAAATGATGACTCAAAAAAACGCTGACAAACAACAACCACTCGTGCGTCATGATTGGGGGATTAATGAAGTTATTGACTTATTGGCTCATCCACTGCTGGATTTGATTTTTACCGCCCAAAGTATTCATCGTCTTCATTTTAATCCTAATCAGGTGCAACTGAGTACTCTGTTAAATATCAAAACCGGTACCTGCTCTGAAGATTGCGCCTACTGTTCGCAAAGTGTGCGCTTCGACACTCCAATCGAGTCGGAACCTTTGATGGACCTAGAAGAAGTGATTGCGGCTGCCAAGCTGGCGAAATCCAATGGAGCAACGCGCTTTTGTATGGGTGCCGCATGGCGCCGTCCTAAGCCTAAGGACTTTGACAAAGTCTTGGACTTGGTTAAAGCCGTTAAAGCCGTTGGCTTAGAAACCTGTATGACTTTAGGTTTACTTGATGCCGTTGAAGCGCAGCAACTCAAAGCAGCCGGCTTGGATTACTATAATCACAACCTTGATACGTCCGCTGCCTACTATGGGCAGATTGTCAGCACCCACACTTACCAAGAGCGCCTTGACACGCTGACCAATGTACGTGCTGCCGATTTAAAAGTTTGTTGCGGTGGCATTATTGGTATGGGAGAGAGTTTGGATGATCGCGCTGCCCTGTTGCAAACCCTAGCCAATTTACCGCAACATCCTGAGAGTGTACCGATTAATCAACTGGTACCTATACCCGGAACACCTTTAGCCGATATGGAAAAAATCGACTCATTTGACACGGTGCGCTGCATTGCCGTTGCACGGATTTTAATGCCGGTTTCTTATATACGCCTATCCGCCGGGCGTGCTGATATGAGCGATGAGTTACAAACGTTGTGTTTTCTCGCCGGTGCTAATTCGATTTTCTATGGCGACAAACTCCTAACAACAAATAATCGGGCTTGTGAACATGATCGTCAGTTATTCAATCGTTTAGGCATGATGGTTAATGGTTAGGGCCATGAAAAAACGGCGAAAAGGAGTACCAGGCGAACCTGGTACGAAAAAACTTTTTGGCTGAAGTTTCTTTGTTAAAGAAAATTTTTGGGGGTTTCAGTTGAAAAAAAACTTTCTCCGATTTATATTTCGCGCGATCAAGTTTTCGGTTTTTCTACTGACCGGTTTTTATAGTGACATTCCTATATTTACTATACGATTTTAAGTCTGATTGATACGGTTTGACCTTCATCGAGATAAAATATAGTACATAAGTCTAAGAATCTCACTATAATACCGGTCAGGCCTCAAACTAAAAAATCCGAAATCTTGACAGTTTTAAGTATAAGTAAAATAATTTTTTAGACCTGACCGGTTTTTGAAACCGGTCAGGTATTAACAGCTATCGGGAAAAATGGGAGATTTTCAAATCTCTATCACAAATATTGACCCTTGTGGTTGATTAGGTTTCACATAAATCTTCCCTCCATGAGCTTCTATTGCCATCTTACAGAAGGTTAGCCCTAATCCAATTTGGGACACACCTTTTTTTTTCATATTAACCACCTCGAATTTCTCAAAAACTCGATTGCGGTATTCTTTCGGGATACCCGGCCCTTGGTCAGTCACTTGTATGCGTATTTGCTGTTCATTGTCATTGATATATTTGGCGCTTAAGTTCAGCGTCACGGTGGAGCCATTCGGTGAGTATTGCAGGGCATTAGCCAGCAAATTGGCAATCACGCGGCGAAATAAGTTACTGTCTACCGATTTTTTGATAGGTTGTTGCGGTAGCCCTATTTTGAGTTGAATGCCTTTGGATTGGGCAATGATGTGAAAGTTTTTCTCGGCATCTAACACCAATTGGTTAATGTTCACCATGGCCGGGTTTAGGCGTAATTTGCTCTCTTCCATTTTTGCCAGCATCAACATATCATTAATAAACGAGTCAAGGCGTTCAGCGGCTATTTGAATCATCTGAAGGTGGTTAAGCTGCTCGGTGTCAGTGATTTTCTCTTTCATCAACGTCGCATGTAACAATACTGAAACAATGGGGCTGGACATATCATGCACGATCATATTGGAGAGCTCCTCGCGCATCCTCATAATTCTTTGCAGTTCATCATATTGCTTCTTGATGCGTAGCATGGAACGCACTCGCGCCCGCAGTTCCAGTTGACTGACTGGCTTTTGCAAGAAGTCATCAGCACCGGCTTCAACTAAACCTCGCGTCAATGCTTTCTTTCCTTCCAGAGCCGTGACTAAGATAATCGGAATATGTTGAAATTGATTATGTTTCTTGAGGCGACGACAGACTTCAAAGCCATCTATTTGTGGCATCATTAAGTCGAGGATAATTAAGTCGGGTATCATTTCTGGTAGTTTATCGAGTAATTCTTTGCCGCTGCTCAAGAGTGTTATCTGGTAATTTTCACCAGCCAGCTTCGACTCCAGTTGAAGGCGCATACTTTGCTCGTCATCAACAATCAGGATTTTACTAGGTGATGTCATGCTCTATTATCCTTTTGTATTCAGTAGCTGATATTTTTTTTAGCTTTAACACTTTTAGGATTTACGCATTGACTGGTTGAAGCTTTGATGTTCTCACTTGGTATTATGGTTACTCATTCTTTCGTCGGTTTTTAACCGGTTAAAAAATCTGAGAATAATTTTTAAGCTATTGATTAATAATTGATATTTTTTAAACTTGCTCAATGCGTAAGTCCGAACTTAAAAAAAAAGTGATGAGTTTGAATTTTAACTGAAAATCGTCGGATTTATGATAATAAATAACCAAAAATACCAAATATCTTAATGTCTAGTTAGTTAGTTAGTGTACTAAAACTACAAAATGATAAAAATAATTTTTGTTTTAAAGACATCCGATGTTTGCCAAACATCGGATGTTTGTCCTTTCGTCTTGTTCTGGAATACTATAGGTCGCGTTCTGATGCTAATCTAAGTTTTTTATGGCCGCCAGTGGCTAATCCAGCAGATTGGCCGATTTTAATCGAAAAAAAACTTACCATTAATCATTAACCACTAACCATTAACCATTCAAAAAAAATTGTTCAATGGTATTCAGCAATACGGACGGTACCACCGGCTTAATCAGGTAGTGATTACAGCCGACATCAAGTGCATAATTTCTATCTTTAGCGACTGTGGAAGCCGACAGGGCTATGATGGGCTTAGTGAAGTTGTCGGCTCGCAATTGTTGTACTGCTTCATAGCCATCAGTGACCGGCATCTGCATGTCCATTAAAACCAAATCCGGCTCGGTTTGTAGGGCTAAGATGATGGCTTCGGCACCATCGCCGGCGGTGTCCACGGTGTATCCGCCTTCGGTTAGATAGATTGAAATCAAATCGCGGAAGTCTAAGCGGTCATCAACGACTAGAATTCTTTTAGCCTCGGTTGCGGCTGGGGTGCGGTTAAGGACCGACGGTGTTGGTAATGGGGCTGCGACAACGCCTTTAAAAATAGTTCCCTGTCCGACTGTCGATTCAACTGTTATTTCGCCACCCATCGCTTTGACCAGGTGATGACTGATTGCTAATCCAAGCCCAGCCCCTGATAGGGCGTGGGTTGTACTTTGATGCTGGTATGGGGCGAATATTTTTGATTGGTTATCTTCCTCTATCCCAGGGCCGCTGTCGGTAACGGCAAATTCTAATTGTCCCAGCTGCCAACCCAGTGTGACTCGTACAAAGCCTTGTTCAGTGAATTTGATGGCGTTGGTAATCAGATTGATTAGCACCTGTCGAAAACGCCATTCATCCAGCATGACTTGTGCTGGCATATTGGCTTGGATATCGGTTTCAAAGGTTAATCCTTTGACTTGAGCAGCGGACAAAAACAGTGGCTCTGAGTCGGCCATAATCTGTTTGAGGTCACAACTGGTTGGTTGTAGTACTACTTTTCCAGCTTCCTGCTTGGCTTGTTCGAGAACATTATCAATCAGCGAGAGTAGGTGACCGGCATTATTTTTAACACTGGACAGATAATTCGCTTCACGGGCATCGGCTTGCTCGGCTTTGTCGAGTAATTGGGTATAGCCAACAATAGAGGTTAGCGAGGTGCGTAGTTCATGCGACAGGGTGGCAATAAAGCGGTTTTTTAACTCACTCGCTTGTTCAAGTTCGCGTTTTTCTTCGGCTAACTGTTGGCGTGCCAGTTCTAGATCTTGTAGCAGTTGGCTTTGTCGATAAGTCAATAGGCTGAGTTCATTGACTTGCTGCTGCATTTTTTGCTGACGATCATGTTCAGTGGTGGCATCAAACATTAACACGTAGGTACCACTGTCTAGCGGTATCAGGTGTACATGAGCGCAACGTCCATTGCCAACACGGAGAAACTGTAGCACTTGGGTATGAGAGGCATTTAATAAACCTTCCAGAAAGCCCATTTGTTCAGTCGCCAATTGGCCGGTTGTCAGGTTTGATAGGCCATAGTGTTGAGGATAGCCTCCCCAATCGATTAAAAAACCCTGCTTGTCAATGTGCAGGTAGGCTATAATCATTTCTGCCATCCACATTGAGCGGATGTATTTGGCAATGCTTAACGGGATTGTAGTCATCTTTTCTCCCAACATGACGGGCAAGGCTATCCCCTATCGCTCTACCAAAGGGCGCGAGGATAGCTTGGTTTAAATGTCTTGAATTGGGCACTTTCCAATTTTCCGGTCACTTCAAGTGATAAGTTGTTGACAGTAACTATCGGGATTGCATTGGCGAAAAGGCTTTGATTGAGACCTATTTGTTGGGCATTAGAGTTGATACCGTATTTCACTTTCAAAATGTGTTGTTAACCGATGCGCGTCATTTCTGCATGGTAATGTTTGTTACAATCCTAATCCACGTCACCCTTTTACAATCCAAAAATGTTATAAATCCTTTTCTTTCGCCAATGCAATCCTTGTAGTTATTGCCCGGAAAATCGGAATGCGTCCCTTAATTAATGGTTAATGGTTCTTAACCTATAGCACGGAGAAAATTCGTGTTTTCGCTATCAAAGCTAAAAAGCTAAAAAATGTAACTGGTTGAATTTTAGGCATGGGTTCGGTTAAGTGTTAAATAGGTAGTCCCTCAATGCCATTAGATGTAGGGACAATCCTTTATGGTTGCCCTTAAGGTATTGACTCTTTGAATGGAATGGACGACCGCACGGCCACTTTTTTCATGGACGACAGTATGGCCACTCTTTGAATCAATGTCATTAACTTTTCAGTGAGGGCTTACGCAACGGATTGCTCCGTTGAGTCGGATTGTCTGCTGGGGGCAATCCTAAAAGGAAAGCCCGACACG
>Ga0233403_10001662_pt1 | contig 10196 bp, 8 predicted proteins | sample Na_oxic_1_MG_FD_179866 | JGI IMG/M metagenome (GOLD analysis project Ga0233403, IMG submission 179866) | Seawater microbial communities from Saanich Inlet, British Columbia, Canada - Na_oxic_1_MG | ecosystem: Environmental > Aquatic > Marine > Inlet | place: Canada: British Columbia | collected...
GATTTTTCCAAAAAATCGGCACCCTTCAAAAGTAGTTGACAGTTGTTTCGTTCATTGCACATCGTTACTTTCCCGAAACGAAAGCCAAATGTGGGTTTCGGGAAATCCGCTCCGCTCCATTCCCGAAACAACTGTTCACTACTTTTATAGGGATATGAAGGGTGTCAAAAAATCGGATTTTTCATGCGGGTAAAGAAATCCTTTCATTCACCATTCATAATTCATAATTCACCATTCACAATTAAGGTTGGCGTTGTGGTTCTTGCAATTGCTCACAATCTCTTTGTCCAGTTTTTCTTGAGACTTGTTTTGCTGTCATATCAAATATTTTATTGAGTTTTGTCTTAGAATTTTTCCGCATATTTTCAATAAAAAAAGTGGTAAATACACCACCTTTGTCAAATTCCCAAGCAAGTTGATACTCTTTTGAAGCAGTGTAAACAGTTCCTTTAAGAACTTCTGAAGCAGTGTAAACAGTTCCTTTAAGCAGTTTAATGTCAGTAGATGGACAATCATTCTTAGGTAAAATATCGGATTCATCATCATCTGCAAACCAAAGTTTAGACTTCATATCCAAACAATTGTGGCTGCCACGAAGCATGCCACCAGAAAAACAAGTGTCAATAATAGTTGTAATACGGTTAGAGCCTATCTTGTTGACTTGTGCTACCAAAAAATCATCTCTAATCCTATAAGGTTTGCTACCAATATCAGAAAATATGACAAACGCTTCATCATAACAACCTTCATCATTATTATTGTCTGGTACTTGAGTACCATGCCCAGAAAAGTAAATAAAAACTTGATCCGGTTTTCGTACCAATTTCTGCAAACGCTTCAAAGCACTTTTGAAATCTCCACGAGTAACATTCTTCAATACACACTTGTTGGGAGATGGTATGTTAAAACGTTTTTGTATAGCATCAGCAAAAGCTTGAGCATCAGTATTGGCTTTTTTTAATTCGCCAACATTTGCGCCCATTGCCAAAATGAAAGCAGTTGGAGCTTTGGAAATAAGTGGCTTTTCCCAACAGGATGCCAAAGTATGAGTAGATTGAGATATCAATAAACAAGCGAGAAGATAAAGGGAGTGTTTCATATTGTTGTTTTGGATTGGAGTTATGAGTATTATACTCTATATCGGGCACCCTTCATTTATCCCGAAAAGTAGTTAACAGATAATTCGTAATAACTACAAGGATTGGGTATAGGCAAGGATAAAGCTAAAATGAAATTTACAGTTACTACCTCAAATTTTGAGTGATTTTGCTTTATCCTTGCTTATATCAAATCCTTGTAGTTATCTTTTGTGGTAGTTTTAACCAAATCCTTATCATTAGAAAACATTATGGTTTATCCTTTCTTATACCAAATCCTTGTAGTTTCCCCCTTTTAAAACTTATTTCGATACCCGATAAACTGGAAAACAAGCAGTAAACTGGGTTTTAACATCAGGTTGGCTCCTAATCAAGAGATAACCTTGATGTCTTTCCATGATATGTTTGACGATGGAAAGCCCTAAACCGGTGCCACCCACTTGGCGGGAACGCCCCACATTAACACGATAGAAGCGTTCTGTGAGATGGGGTATGTCCTTAGCCGGAATACCTTTGCCGTTGTCGATGACTTGTAAACAAGCTTGCCCGGTATCATTTAAAAACCACCGAATTTGTACTATCGTACCAACCGGCGTATGTTTGATGGCATTTTTGATAAGGTTCAAGCAAACGCTATTTATTTCAGTTTCTACGGCTCGAATTTTTAGGGTTGGTTCTGTGTCTAAATGCAAAGTATGGTTATCCATCGCCACCGTTTTTTGGATATCGCTCACGATATTCGCCAAGATAACTGACACGTCAACTATTGTTCCACTATATTTAGATAAATGCGTTGTGGTTTCTAGCCGCGCCAAAGTCAGTAAGTCTTCGATAATTTGTCCCATGCGCGTAGCTTGTAATTGGGCACTGATTATGGGCTCATGCAAAGTTTGCGGGAGCTTAGGGCTGGATTCCATAATTTCTAAATAACCGGCAATCACGGTTAACGGGGTGCGTAATTCATGTGAAGCATTAGCGACGAAAGTTTCACGCATTCGTTGTAGGTTGACTTGTTGACTTATATCACCGGCTGTCAATAAATATTGCCCTTTACCAAATGGAATCAACCGCAAAACAATATGAGTTGGAGTTTGGGAAGAACATAATTCCAAAGTGACATCATTGATATCATGATGTTTTTTGGATTGCAAACATTGCTGAAATTCCGGAACACGAATCAAATTACCAATATGTTGGCCCCTATCACGACTGTATTCTATACCCAGTAATTTTTTAGCCGCTTTATTAGACCATTCTATTTCTTGGTGTTGATTTAAAACTATAGCCGCATCTGGAAAAGCAGATACCACTGAGTTAAATCGTTTCAATAAGCTTTTATATTTTTTCTTATGCTTTTTTTGGAGTTGTTTTTGGTGATAAATGTGTTGGATGATTAAGCCCCAAACACCATTAGTATCTGGTGCTTCACCGCTCTTTAAACCAGAGCGTAACCAACGTTCCAAGCAATAGAGTTGATACATAAGCCAACTGAGATATATTAGCAAAGGAAGTAAGGTTGCGAGTAGCCAATTACCGGTGAGTCCCCAAATAACGAGCAATGCAATGAGGACAGCACCTATACGCCAACTTTCTACATACCAAGGATCAGACATAATTAATTTTTGTTAAATCCGCCGAAAAACGATAACCAATGCTACGAACTGTTTGGATCATTTTCTCAGCACCATAAGTTTTAAGGATTTTCCGTAATCGTAGGATATGCACATCAACAGTACGTTCTTCTACAAACACATTTTCTCCCCACACCAAATCTAATAATTGGCTACGAGAGTAAACCCGATTGGGGTGGGACATAAAAAATTTCAATAAATTAAATTCAGTGTAACCTATATTGACGAGTTGCTGCTCAATATGTAGAGTATGCGCCGTTTCATTAAGTTGTAAATCACCAATAGTAAGAATATTTTCATAGCTTTGACTACGGCGCAATAACGCTTTTATCCGTGCGAGTAATTCCCGAATGGAAACCGGTTTGGTCATATAATCATCGGCACCAGCATCTAATCCACTCACCTTATCTTCTTCTTCAGAACGAGCAGTCAGCATGATAATGGGGATTTGTTGATTAATTTCCCGTTGCCTTATTTTGCGTATTAGCTTGATGCCACTAATATCTGGTAACATCCAATCCACAATAATTAAATCTGGACGTTTATCCATGAGCAAACGCTGAGCTTGTTCACTATTTTCCGCTTCACTGGTTTCATAACTCGCATTTTTCAAAGCAAAGCATATCATCTTGCGAATTTCTGGTTCATCTTCTACGATTAATATATTGGTCATGTTTTGTAATCCTTATTACATAAATATTTTGGCTCTTATAAGTTTTTCTCGTTCCCACGCGCCGGCGCACTACCATTAAGTTAAGCATTGGAGTCCAAACCTTTAGATTTGGGATCGTGGTGATAAGTACTGAAGCACAAGTTATCGGATATTATGGAGTCCAAACCTTCAGATTTGGCAGTCGGTAATCTAGTCACGTCCAAATCTAAAGGTTTGGATTCCAAATATTATGGAGTCCAAACCTTCAGATTTGGCAGTCGGTAATCTAGTCACGTCCAAATCTAAAGGTTTGGATTCCAAAAAGTAACAAAACTTGTGCTTCAGTACTTATCCGGTTTAAATCCTTTCTTATATACAATCCTTGTAGTTATTGTTTGGCTCTTAGAACATAAACCATAACATAATACAAGATATTTTGGCAAACGATTAGTCATTACTTACCCGCTTTTTAAGCTTATCTAAACTCGTATGACGTACATCTTTGCCTTTAACTAAATAGACAACATATTCACAAATATTTTTGGAATGATCGCCAATACGTTCTAAAGCACGGGCGCACCAAGAAATTTGCATAGCATTTTTTATATCACGAGGATCTTCCATCATCCTAGTAATCAATTGCCGTGAAATGGCTTCAAATTCTTGATTTATTTGTTCGTCGCTGGCAATAGTGGTTAATGCCTCCTCGACATCATTATGAGCAAAGGCATCAAGCGCATTATGTAACATTGCCTTAACATGTTCACCTAAATGACGTAGTGTGACAAAATAAGTAGGCGTTATTTCTTTATCCGCCATTGGCATAGCATAACGCCCTAGTTTCTCGGCTTCATCGCCAATACGTTCCAAATCCGTGATAGTTTTGATAACTGAGATAACTAAACGCAAATCACTAGCTGCCGGTTGGCGACGCGCTAAAATATGGGTACATTGTTCATCAATTGCCACCTCCATCGCATTAATTTCAAAATCTGCCCCCGCCACCACTTCGCCCAAACTACTATCTGAGTTTAATAAAGCAGTTAATCCATCAGCAACTTGTTTTTCAACCAAGCCGCCCATGACTAACACTTTATGGCGAACGTCTTCCAATTCTTCGTTAAAACGGCGGGAGATGTGTGAGTCCAGAGATAAATCTTTGTTCATATTAGCCAAAACGCCCCGTGATATAATTTTCGGTCAATTCGTGTTGTGGATTGGTGAATATTTGGCTGGTTTCACCAACTTCGATAATGCGCCCTAAATGAAAATAGGCAGTGCGTTGTGATACCCTTGCAGCTTGTTGCATTGAGTGCGTGACAATTACAATAGTGTAATTTTTCCGCAGATCGTTAATTAGTTCTTCAATAATAGCAGTCGCAATCGGATCAAGTGCGGAAGCCGGTTCATCCATTAAAATAACTTCTGGGCTGATAGCAATAGTGCGAGCGATACACAAACGTTGTTGTTGTCCACCTGATAATCCGGTAGCTATGGAATGCAGCCGGTTTTTTACTTCATTATATAAGCCGGCTTTTTTTAAGCTAGTGACTACAATGTCATCAAGCTCGGCTCTATTCAAAGCTAAACCATGCAAGCGAGGCCCATAAGCAACATTTTCATAAATAGACTTAGGAAAAGGATTAGGCTTTTGAAACACCATACCAACTCTTGCACGAAGTAACACTGGATCCATATTAGTAGCGTAAATATTTTCGCCATCTAAACTAATATCACCTGCCACTCGACAAATTGGAATCGTGTCATTCATGCGATTAAGGCAACGTAAAAAAGTAGATTTACCACAGCCAGAAGGCCCAATCAATGCAATGACCTCATGTTTACCAATATCCAAATTGACATCAAATATCGCTTGTTTATCCGCATAAAAAATATCCATATTGCGTATGGTTATTTTGGCATCATCTACGAAGGGTTGTCCCCAAGTTGGTTCTGTATTAGTTGTCATTGTTGAGTTATTATGGTAGTCATAAATTAATTATTTTAGAGCCCAAAGTTTACTGGTAGCCAGCATAGAGTATTTAAGATAATAATGACAAATAAATTAACCAAATGTGACAATTTGATGACATGATTATGCCAATTAAATGAATAAAAAAGTTTCTAGTTCCCACGCCGGCGCGTCAATGCCATTAAGTTAAGGAGTTATAGATTTATTATCAATAATATATGTTGTAGTTGTAGGTTGGGTTAGATTTTTTGGCACCGCCAAAAAACGTAACCCAACAATACTTACCCCAATTTACAGTTGATTGTCGGGTTACGTTATTTCGCTTCGCGATATAAGCTAACCCGACCTACAGTATAACATTTTGATTAATCAAATTATTTTATTAACTTAATGGCATTGCGCCGGCGCGTGGGAACCAGAAAAAATGCCATTTATTCAGGAAGTATTGAAAGAAATTTGTATGAATTTAGTGATCTACGACATTGACCAAGAGGTAATTGAAGCATGGATAAACTAACAAAATATCGTTCAAATATTCACAAAATTCTGCAACGCTATCTAGCACATAAGCCTCATTATGGTGAGATTGAAATACAGATTATTGAAGATACTCAACATGATCATTATCAAGTTTTTTCCGTAGGATGGGATAAGCATCGCCGTATTCATGGCTGTATTCTCCATCTTGATATTAAGCAGGAAAAAATCTGGATTCAACACAATAGTACGGAAGATAATATTGCTGAGGAACTTGTGAGCTTAGGAATTCCTAAGAACAATATTGTTCTTGGATTTCACGCGCCATCGCATCGCCGCTATACTGAATATGCCGTGAATTAATACGGAACACATCGTTCGGGCGAACCGATATGTTCGCCCCTACAGCCCTTTGAATTTGCAGTTTTTTTTCGTAGGGCAGACCTACGTGTCTGCCCTTAACTTAATGGCATTGAAGTTCTGCTTTGTATCTATTTGCTCATTGAGTTAAAATCACATTGTTTGGCTTGTTTAAGCACCAATTGCTTTATGTATTCTGGCGGGTTGATTGTTAAAACTTCTTGAAAATCTTGACAGGCTGTTTGTTTTTTTATCAATTGTAGCCATTCCCTTTAAAGTTAGCGTAATAGCTAGTTTTTTACCAAAAACTTTAGGATATTTTTTATACCAACGGCGACAGATGGGTAAAGCTTCGCTAGTATATTTTCTAACGGTTGGTAAATTCCCTTGTTTTAAGTAGAATAGGGCTAAATTATTCAAAGTCATAGCCACATCCGGCTCATAAGCGTTAGGATTAGCTTGGGCGAGTTTTCGGTAAAGAGTTAAAGCCTCCAAATAATGGGCTTCGGCTTCTTGATAGCGGCTGGTTTCACTGTATAGAATCGCTAAATTATTCAGAGTCATAGCAACAGAAGGCTCATAAGCGTTAGGATTAGCTTGGGCGAGTTTTCGGTAAAGAGTTAAAGCCTCCAAATAATGGGCTTCGGCTTCTTTATAGCGGCTGGTTTCACGGTATAGACTCGCTAAATTATTCATAGTTCCTGCAACAGAAGGCTCATAAGCGTTAGGATTAGCTTGGGCGAGTTTTCGGTAAAGAGTTAAAGCCTCCAAATAATGGGCTTCGGCTTCTTTATAGCGGCTGGTTTCACGGTATAGAATCGCTAAATTATTCAGAGTTCCTGCAACAGAAGGCTCATAAGCGTTAGGATTAGCTTGGGCGAGTTTTCTTCTAATTTTTAAAGCCTCCAAATAATGGGCTTCGGCTTCTTTATAGCGGCTGGTTTCACTGTATAGACTCGCTAAAGTATTCAGAGTCAGAGCAACATAAGGCTCATAAGCGTTAGGATTAGCTTGGGCGAGTTTTCGGTAAAGAGTTAAAGCCTCCAAAGAATGGGCTTCGGCTTCTTTATAGCGGCTGGTTTCACGGTATAGAAGAGCTAAATTATTCAAAGTTGTTGCAACAGAAGGCTCATAAGCGTTAGGATTAGCTGGGGCGAGTTTGAGTTTTCTTTTAATTTTTAAAGCCTCCAAATAATGGGCTTCGGCTTCTTTATAGCGGCTGGTTTCACTGTATAGAATCGCTAAATTATTCAGAGTCAGAGCAACATAAGGCTCATAAGCGTTAGGATTAGCTTGGGCGAGTTTTCGGTAAAGAGTTAAAGCCTCCAAAGAATGGGCTTCGGCTTCTTTATAGCGGCTGGTTTCACGGTATAGAAGAGCTAAATTATTCAAAGTTGTTGCAACAGAAGGCTCATAAGCGTTAGGATTAGCTTGGGCGAGTTTTCGTAACTGGTGTAAATTAGTTGCATAAATTAGGGTAGCTTGCTGAAAATTATTTTGCTCTTGTAATAGCACGGCATAAGCATGAGCATAATCCATATTCTCTGGCTGATAACGATAAGCCTTGGCTAAATGTGGCAAAGCCCTAACCGGATTAAATTGCAACTCATAAACCTTAGCGCGGTTATAATGATTAGCGGCTAATTTATCTACCTGCTGTTCGCGTTTGCTAATCAACTTATCTAATAAACTACCAGCCAGTTTTAATTGCCCATTTTCTAATGCTGCATAAGCTTGTTCAGCCAATTCCTCACCTAATTCTAAGGCTAAACGCTCCTCCAAATCCTTATATTTTCGCGCCCAATTCTCCGCAATTTGGATTTTTTCTTGCACAGTAAGTTGGGTACGTTGCAATTCCTGCTGGGTTGTCTGCAAATCTTGCTCAACAATATCCAATAACTGATTTAAACGCTTATTGGTTTTTGCCGAATCCAACATTTTATTCAATTCAGCCATCGCCGCCGCCGGCACACCTTGACACTTAATTGTTACTGATTTTCCTACCGTAGAATTAACAAAAATAGGGCTACATGCCCCCGTCGTTTGTTGCCCAAATGCCAGAACCGTTTGGGTTGCGGTTAATATAATTACAAATAGTAGTGTTTTCATTATGAATTTGCGTTGATGTGCCAACCCTGAAGGGGTTAAATGTGAATAGCCATAGGTGAAACCTATGGAATGAATGTATTTGCGTTGATGTGCCAACCCTGAAGGGGTTAAATGTGAGTGAATAGCCATAGGTGAAACCTATGGAATGAATGTTAATTTTTCTGGTTCCCACGCGCCGGCGCGTGGGAACTAGAATAAAATATATTCTGAAAATTCTTTAATTCTGAAAATTCTGATTCAGACAATAAAAAACTTTTCTACTTATTATCCTTCTTCACCTCGCCATCAGAAATAATAAAATCGCCCTCAATTTTTACATCTTTCAAAGCGGGACTTTTGTCACCAATGGTTAAAATGTGCGTAGTCGCTTTTCTGGCTTCAATGTAACTTTTTAACACTTGATTCAATGGATTATGCGGTTCTAAACGAATTGATTCTTGGTAAATCTTAACTGCCTCTTCCACGCTACTTAAATAAGCTAACGAGCCTTGATGTTGAGTCGTAACTGCGGCTTGGGATAATAAATCTTGTTGGGTTTGATAAGTTGCTAAACCCGCCAAATAAGCCCGCGCCGGCTCCGTGTTGCCCTGCGTCAAGTGCTGCCAAACTTGCTCGGAATCATATTCAGAAAAATGCTTTGGTGGATTTTGGGCGGCATCAGCAATTGCGATAACGGCAGCAGTTAATTGTTGAATCAACTCATCTTGAGAAAGCAATTGTTTATCTTTAACTGCTAATTGGGTTTGATGAGCCTGTAGTAATTTATCTACTACCGTGGTAATGGTTTGTTGCTCAATTTCAGTGTTAGCAAACGGATTGATAGACGGAAAAACAGCGACTAGGGTGCCAACAATCGTAAACAAAGCTACAATCAGAATACCTTGCTTACTCATAAAAAAATTACCACCTTTATCACTCTTTATTGCTAAAGAGCGACGTAAATCATCAAAAAATTTTTTTGAAGCTATCATAATCTAAATCCTTGAAGTTTGAAGTTTGATTATACATCATAGACACTTGGGATTTTTTTTAGAATTACAAAGATTGGTAGCTACTCAAGCAGTGTCTTGTTTAGTACAACGGATCAGGGGATTTAACGGATTGGTGTGTGATGTGTGTATACGTCATGAGCTTGTAAGGGCTTGCCTTCGATAAGGTGAGTTGCACTCTTGCACCAATCCGTTAAATCCCCTTTTCCCAAGTAGATATAAAAAATCATAAATTCAGTAAACGAGAGTTGTCTCTGTTCTTAAATCTTTTACCATCAAAAGAAATCGCCCCTAAATGGTTATTGCCTTTTTGATTTATATGTATTTCAAATTCGCCGTGCTGTGTATATAGACGATAAAATCCGAATTGGGTATTGTGTAATTCGCTTGAGCAATTGACCTACGCGAGCTAGGTTTTCTAACCGGCGGTAGGCTTCGCCATCATCGGTAGCTACTGGAAGAAGCGACAATTCATTAAAAAATATCTTTGGTAATTCCGTTTTTAAAAATTATATAATTAATTTACCTACGCCGCTCAAACTTTTTCCGCAACCACACCGCCAACCCATTCATCACTGTTAAAAATAATAGTAACACCAATATGGCAGCCGCCGTTTTAGCAACGAAAGCTCTTTCTGGACTATCAGCCCATAAGTAAATTTGGACCGGTAATACGGTTGCAGCATCAGTGACACCTTGTGGTATATCAACAATAAATGCCACCATGCCAATCATAAGTAATGGGGCTGTTTCCCCTAATGCTTGGGCTAAACCAATTATGGTTCCGGTTAAAATACCCGGCATCGCTAATGGCACAACATGATGAAAGGCAACTTGTATCTTAGAAGCCCCCAATCCTAAAGCCGCTTCTCGCATTGACGGAGATACTGCTTTGATGGCAGAACGGCT
>Ga0233403_10001663_pt1 | contig 10194 bp, 6 predicted proteins | sample Na_oxic_1_MG_FD_179866 | JGI IMG/M metagenome (GOLD analysis project Ga0233403, IMG submission 179866) | Seawater microbial communities from Saanich Inlet, British Columbia, Canada - Na_oxic_1_MG | ecosystem: Environmental > Aquatic > Marine > Inlet | place: Canada: British Columbia | collected...
AACCGGCACCTTTATCTTTAGAAATAGGTTTTCGCTTGGGGCAAATCAGTGAGTTTTCGCTATTAGTTGCCGTGATGGCATTGAATGTTGGTATTATTAGTGATAAAGCGTCTTACCTAATTCAGGCTGCAACAATTATTACTTTTATGGTTTCCTCTTATTATATTGTCCTTAAATATCCGACTCCGGTTGCCGTTTCAGATCGTTTGCGGCGGGATTGAAAAAAGGAAATCAATGGGGTACAACGTACCCCTGATCGTGCTCAATATGATCTAACTGGAGATATAATCGCGTAAATATTTTACTTCTACAGCCGTTTCTTCAAGCTTGGCTTTGACTAAATCACCAATGGAAATGAGGCCCACAATATTACCCTTGTCTACGATAGGTAGATGGCGAACCCTTTTTTCAGTCATAATGGATTCTGCTTTATCAGTGGTTGAATCTAAGGTTTCAACAAAGACTTCTTTACTCATCACTTCGCTCACACTGACCTTATTGGCATCAGCCGATTGTTTAGCGTGGAAATATAGAACATCTCGATCCGTAAGTATCCCCACCGATTCGCCGGTTGCAGATTGCACCACTAGGGCACCAATGCGTTTGTCATACATCTCCTTGATAGCAGTTTGTAGGCTATTTGATGCCTCAATAGTGAAGACACCACTTGGTTTTTGAGTTAGTACATCTTTTAATTTCATACGATCTCCAATATGGGAAAGGAACAGTTAAAGTGTTTAAATTGTAATGCTCTCAGTTAAAATAAGCCAATTCAACTAAAGTGTTGATAGCCTATTTTTTGAGGGGCAAATAATCGTCCTTCTGTATCATAGCTACGTAAACCTAGGGTTGTTTCGACGATGCCAATGCGAGTATATGAGTAAGATTTAAGTGCTTCTTGTAATGCTGTTTCTTGATTCGGCGGTACCGTAAAACATAATTCATAATCATCCCCGGCACTCAAAGCCAAATTCCATGCCGCCTCAAGAGATAAATGTTCACGCAAAGCACTTGATAAAGGTAAACTACCAAGTTGGATTGATGCGCCTACGGCACTTGCATTTAAAATATGCCCTAAGTCTGCGGCCAATCCATCCGAAATATCAATGGCACTGCTGGCAATGGAGCGCAAAGCTTTACCTTCACGCCAACGTGGGTTGGGACGATTTAAACGTGATTCAACAAACTGTTGAACTTCGTTATGCAATTTAATCCGTTTTTGGACTGAAGCCAATCCTAACCCAGCATCACCAATAGTGCCAGTTACATAAATACCATCACCGGGGTTGGCACCACGCCGTTGTAATGCGCTATTGATCGGGACAAAACCGGCCACTTGTATAGTTACAGTTAAGGAGCCACAAGTAGTATCGCCGCCAATTAAACTGACTTGGGCAACTTTAGCTAATTCTAATAATCCTTGACTAAATGGAGCGAGCCAAGCATCATCAGTCTGAGGAATCGTCAGGGCTAAAGTCATCCATGCCGGCGTTGCTCCCATTGCTGCCAAATCACTAAGGTTAACGGCAAGGGCTTTATAGCCTATATCATAAGGACAAGTAATGACGGGAAAATGGACACCTTCTACCAAAGTATCAATAGCAATGGCAAGCTGCATTCCTTTTGGTATACTACACAAAGCCGCATCATCTCCAATTCCCAATATCACCTCAGGGCAACTAGGGAAACCATTTTGGAAATAACGGCTAATAAGATCAAATTCAGAAATTGGCACCTTTTTAATTGTGAATTGTGAATTGTGAACTAATTTGCTGGACGGGGTTTGCAACCCCGTCGTTTTTTTTGCTGGACGGGGTTTGCAACCCCGTCCTTCAGTATTGCCTTTTAATTGTGAACTAATAACTTGATAACTTAAATAAATGATTGAAATTATAAAAGCTGGCGGTTGGATTATGGGGCCAATTATTTTATGTTCTATAGTGGCAATGGCTATTATTGGAGAACGTTTCTGGACTTTGCAGAAAAAATATGTTGTCCCTAAAGGCTTAGTGGCTCAAGCTTGGAAATGGGTCAAAGAAGATAAGTTGGATAAATCACGGCTAATGGCTTTGCGTAATAATTCCCCTCTAGGCAGAATACTTGCTGCCGGTTTAGTAAATCGACACCATTCACGTGAAATGATGAAAGCCAGCATAGAAGATGCTGGTAATCAAGTGATACATGAACTCGAAAGGTATTTGAATACTTTGGGTACCATAGCTGAAATAGCTCCATTACTAGGTTTACTTGGAACCGTCACCGGTATGATAAGAATGTTTGCCGCAATTGGCTCCGTTGGATTAGGCAATCCTATGGTTCTATCAAGTGGCCTCTCCGAAGCATTAGTGACAACCGCTGCCGGTTTATTTGTTGCCATCCCAGCTTTTATATTCTACCGATATTTTCGTGGCCTCGTAGATGAACTTATTTTATCAATGGAACAAGAAGCCCTTAAACTGGTAGATGTACTCCACGGCGATAGAGAAAATAACTAAAACACTCCTATTACTTCACAATTCACAATTCACAATTCATAATTAATCATGAAACTTCGCCGCCACAAAAAACCTGATAATATTCACGTCAATTTAACTCCATTGATTGATACCGTATTCTTGTTGCTGATTTTTTTTATGATGACAACTACATTTAATCGAGAATCGCAACTTAACATTCAATTGCCCGAAGTCAAAGGCGAACGTCCGTCCTCGCCCCAACAACCTATAAGAATCATTATTAATGAACGAGGAGAATTTGCTATCAATGACCTCGCTCATAGTTTAGTCAATACTCAATTAGAAACGCTCAAACGCGCTTTAAAAGATGCCGCCGGTAAAGAGTCCGAGCCACCTTTACTTATAAGTGCCGATAAAAATGCTCCCCATCATGCCGTTATGAGGGCTATGGAAGCAGCTCGTGATTTAGGGTTTGTTCGGTTAAGTTTTGAGGCTCAACAAGGAACGGAAAATAAAAATGGGGAGTGAAAAAGTACCACGAATTTTTATTGGTGTGACTAGAAAATTATAATCGCTGGCTTGTTTTTAGAATCAGCAACATACAAATAACCTCTTATTTAGAGGATGAATGATCCAACAAGCTCTCAACCCACATCACATTTTTCGGTTTAATAGACAAAGTTGGCACTGGTTCAGTTTTTTGATGGATTTCGACCCATCCTACGTTCGCTTTTCAAAAAACGGTTATCATAGATGAAGAACTTCGAGCGGTTAGATTTTTATCGCGATTGAACATTAAAAATCAGTTATTTGAGCCTCTTGCAAAACTCATCAAAAACGATTTTTTTTAGCTTATCAAAATACATCTGTGGTACAATATAACGAGAAAATATAAATTAAGCAAGTACTCAAAAAGAAGGAGATTTTGAGATGAACCAACTAAAAGAAACTTTATCCCAATATTGGTTAACAATTCAAAGCAATTTATTTCCGTGGTTGAAAGAAGAATTGGGTTTCCTTCCGAGCAAACAAAAATTGCTGGTAACCGTTTTAGAAGTCAATCGGTACGAAGAACACATTCCAAGTCATTTTCGCGCTGAAGGTAGGCCTCTCAGTGACCGAATAGCCTGAGCGATAGCCTTTGTAGCTAAAGCAGTCTATGATATGTCCACTACCCGACTTTTATTGGACCGTCTAGCATGTGACCCGGTTCTTAGGCGAATTTGTGGTTGGGAATCGAGCCGTGAAATTCTTCGCTGCTCAACATTTTCCCGTGCGTTTTCCGAATTTTCAGGTTCAGAATTAGCTTCACGTATACATGAAACGTTAATAAAAACAACTTGACCCCGAACAACTCGTTGGACATATTTTAAGAGATGCTACCTCGAAATAACTGCCCTAACCCTGACAATTGTTCAAAAATAAAAAAGTGTCCTCCCTTCAAGGTGTGAATCGCAATGGGTTGAGTACTTTCTTGTTGCCACGGTAACAAATTCCGATACGTAACCGCTTTATCTGTCAAACCATGTAAAATGGTTATCGGAATATCAAAAGGTGAAGTTGGTTGATAAATGTAGGTTTCTAGGGCCTGAATATCCGCCCGCAAAATCGGTTCAAAAAAATCCATCAGTTCTACATTTCCTTCGATTGAAGGCGGTAAGCCTCCTAGTTCATTGAGCTGATTGATAAACGCTTGTTTGGGCAGTTGATGTATCGGAGGAACATCATTGACCACTGAGGGGGCTTCTCGTCCGCTGACAAATAAATGCTTTGGTGCTGGTTTTCCAGCGTTTAGAATACGCTTAACCAACAGATAGCCTAATATGGCTCCCATGCTATGACCATAAATAGCATAACTCATGCCATTCAAATCGCTTTGAATTTGCTGAAAAACATCATCTGCCATGGTTTCTAAATTTGTCAAACCGGGTTCGTTTATTCTGTTGCCCCGGCCCGGTAATTCTAGCGGCTTAATAAGAATACTCTCAGCCACATGAGCTTGAAAATCACGATACGATAATGTGTGCCCACCGGCAAATGGTAGACAATACAGGATGATTTTGGGGTTATTTGAGGATTGACTGGCTAAGTTATCCTTATGCCCCGGCAACTGTTCTATAATGTCGCTTTTCTGACTGTAAGTCTGATTCGTTTTATTTTCTGTGGTTGCCAGTTGTAACTCAATTTCGGTAGCTAGTTCCGAGATACTTGCACCGGTTAGGATCGTTCCAATCATCAATTCTACCCCTAACTGAGTTCTGATATAATTTCTTAATTCAATCACCATCAAAGAATCCAGTCCCAGATTATTCAAAGGTTGCTGGATATCTGGTTGAGACAACCCTAAAGATTTAGTAACTTGTAAACGCAGATAATTAACTAAAAGAGTATAACGCTCTTCATGAGAAACCGCATTGCGTACTTGATTAACCAGTTGTATGGACTTGGCGACTGATAGAGGCGATGTTATTGTCTCAAGAAACGGCGACTTTACACCTTGATAGAATTGCTGTAAAAATAAGGACCAGTTAATAGGTAGCACCCCAACTTGGGCTTTGTTTTGTTCCAGCAATTCACCGAGTATTTGTAGGCCATCATCAAGACTTATGCTACCCAATCCTTGAGCGGTGAGGCGACGTTGTTCACGTTTTCCCAACTTGGCTGCCATCCCGACTTCGGCCCAAGGGCCCCAGTTGATGCTTAAACCGGGCAACCCCAATGCTCGGCGATGATGAGCGAGAGCATCCATAAAGGTATTGGCAACCACGTAATTCCCCTGCGCGGGTGAGCCAAGTAATGAAGCCATTGAGGAAAAACAAACAAAAAAGTCCAGCTCCATTTCTTGGGTCAAAACGTGTAAATTCCAGGCCCCTTCCACCTTTGGTGCCATGACTCGGCTAAAACGTTCCCATGTTTGTTGTTGTAGTACTCCGTCATCCAAAATACCAGCTGCATGGATAATACCTCGTAGGGGTGGCATTGAATTTTTAATGGTTTCCAAAACGCTTACAACCTCCTCTTGACGAGATACATCTGCTTTCACAACTAAAACTTGAACGCCTAAATGATTAAGTGTTGCTTGAACTTCATCTGAAGCACCATGACGACCCATTAAAATGAGGTACTGGGCACCGTGCTCGACTAACCAGTGAGTGACTTTAAGTCCTAAGGCACCCAAGCCACCCGTGATCAGATAGCTACTCTCTTGACGTATTTTCGTACCACGTTGACGTTCAAGCTTTGCCCTAGACAACCTTGGCACATAGCGAATACCTTGCCGCCATGCAACTTGATCCTCTTTCTCAAAAGACACTATTTCTTCAAATAAGGCATGAATATTGTCATCCCTCTCACCGGTGGGATCCATATCCAAGCACACACAATGGAGAACCGGATATTCTAGCGCGATTACCTTACCCAATCCCCATAATGGAGATTGTTGCACTTCTAGGGGGGTGAGAGTACCAACCGGCTGACTTCCCATAGTGACTAGCCACAGACGGGGAAACTGATCAGATATGTTTTCCATTAAGGATTGTACCATAAGTAAGACACTTGCACAGCCAAGGCGTTGTGCGTGGTGTAAATCGGCAACGTTTCCATCAAGGCTCCAAAGGTGAATCACGCCACGCAGTATATCATCACCAAAATTTTCTTGAAGCAAACGTTGAAAATCCAAAGGCTCCGCTGGATTGACGTAGTAATGTCCATCAGCCGCCTTTTCATAACTTTTACCGGAATAGATTATGGTAGAAAACTCGCCATGCTTTTGCAAGCGTTCAGCTAATGCCAAGCCAATACCCGTTTGATCAGCAAAAATCAGCCAATGACCAGATTTGTCTTGAACAGGTTGGGGTTGTTCCAGTTTTAAAGGTTTTGGTTGCCAAGCAATCTCATAAAACCAATCATTAAAATCAGTTTGATACTCGCTTAATAATTTGTCGCGGGTCGCTTTTCTTCCCTCAAAACCAATAAATTCCGCAATAACTTGTCCAGATGCTTTTTCAAATAAACGTATATCTCCTACTAGCAGCCTGTCGGATTAATCGCTAACTCATTGATTATTAGTTAAAGCAATTGTTAAAAACAATAACTTAGCTGTATTCTCCGACAGGCTGCTAGGCGATTGTCATCCGATTCTGGGCGCAATTGGACATGAACCTGTAATTGAAAATCACTGGGACGCTTCCGGAAATAAATTTTTTCTATGCTGAAGGGAATAAAGGTATCCGGCACAACCATTTCGACAGAAACCGCCAATAATCCAAAACACGCATCAATCAAGCCCGGTGGTAATTGATATTCGTAAGCGTCTGTCACCTCTTTGGGTAAGTGAATTTGACAAACAGCCTCCCCATTTCCCCGCCGAATGGATTCAATCCATTGGTAACGGGAGCCTAAATAAATATGGCGTTCTAGTTGCGTCTGATAAAATTCTGCCGTTGTCACCGTTTGTTCGCAGCGATCCCAAGCGGCTTGAAAGCTGGTAACGGGCAATGGATCATTGGTAGTTGGTAATTGGGTGCTGATGATTTTTCCAGTGACATGGGTGATCCAATCCTCCCTATTCTTGCCAAAGCTGATGAGTTTAAAAGCGGCTTTGTCATTTTCTTCTGGGATAATAGCTAATTGAACTGTGCAACCTTCTTCCGGTATCACCAGTGCATGCTCAAAGAGTATCTCTTCTAAAACACAGCCTTGGGTGCCGAAAGTGAGTTTCACTGCGTCCAATACCATAGAAATATAACTTGCGCCGGATGCCACCACTTTATCGTAAACCAAGTGATCCGCAAACAAAGGCAGATTATCTATATGGAAATAGGTTTCAAACAAGGTTTCCTTGAGCAGTGGCGATTGTGTCTTTTTATCAAGTAAAGGATGTAGCTTGTTTTCGGATTGCGCGGTTACTCTCCTTTCTGCTTCTGTTACCGGCCGTTCAAGCCAGTAACGCTGACGCTGGAAGGGATAAGTAGGCAAAACTACCCGACGACGTTGATAATCACGGTCAAAGCCTGACCAGTCTACCGGTGCGCCACGCATATATAATTCACCTAAACTTTGCAGGAGTTGTTGCCAATCATCCTCTCCTTGATGCAAACTGGGCAGCCAAACACCTACCTCTTCCGGCAGACATTGACGGCCCATACCTAATAACGCTGGTTTCGGGCCTATTTCCACAAACGCATCACAACCTAGTTGATGAAGGGTTTCCATGCTCGCGGCAAACCTGACCGGATGAGTGACATGACGACACCAATACGCCGATGTGGTTATGTCTGCTGTAGCAAGCTCACCAGTGAGGTTAGAAATTAAGTTGATTTCGGGCGATGATAAGGTGACTTCTTTCACAATATGAGAAAAAGTCGGCACCATCTGTTCTATAAGAGGCGAATGAAAGGCATGAGAAACCGGCAAGGGTTTTGTCTTAACACCTTCGGCTTCTAAATTCGCAATAATAGTCGCTATGGCTTCACGTTGACCTGAAATCACAAGACTTTCCGGCCCATTGATGGCTGCAATCGAGACTTGCTGGGTATAGGGTTCAATAGCAGTGGCTACTTGTGCTTGACTGGCAAACACCGTCACCATTTCACCAAAACGCGGCAGCGCTTGCATCAAACGGGCACGCTCGGCAATCAATTTTAGGCCTTCTTCTAAACTGAAAACACCCGCCACACAAGCTGCAACATACTCCCCAACGCTATGCCCCATCACATAAGCCGGTTTGATGCCCCAGGATTGCCATAATTCTGCCAACGCATATTCCAACGCAAACAGTGCCGGTTGCGTGTAAGCCGTCTCATCCAAGTCACTTTGCTTCGCGCCGAGTGGCGGATAAAGCACCTTAAGCAGTGGAGGCGAAAGATAATCGCGTAAAATTTCATCGCAACGCTCAATGGTTTGACGAAAAGTGGGTTGAGTTTCATAAAGTTGTTGCCCCATGCCCACATATTGTGCTCCTTGTCCAGTAAATAAAAAAGCGATATTTTGGATTTTGGATTTAGAAGTAGCTTCTTTTAAGTCAAGGAGACGAGTACGTAGCTGTTGATTGGACTCGGCAACGGCGGCAATACGCTGTTCAAAATGGACTCGCCCAGTGTTAGCCGTAAAACAAATATCCGCTAACGACGTTTCTGGGTGAGATGATAAAAACGTGTCGTAATGTTGCACTAAATCCTGTAACGCCGCTTCACTTTTAGCAGAAAGCGTTAACAAATGCTTGGGACGTGTAAAGACCTCCGAGGTTTTTAAAACCTCGGAGGTCTGCTCAATTTCGGGTGCTTCTTCCAAAATAACATGGGCATTGGTACCCCCGATTCCTAAAGAATTAACGCCAGCACGGCATGGTATTCCATTGTTTTGGAAGTCCCTGAGTTTAGTATTGACGTAAAAGGGACTATTGGCAAAATCAATCTGAGGATTGGGATTTTCAAAGTGCAAACTCGGCGGGATTTGCTTGTGATACAGTGCCAACACGGTTTTCATCAAACCAACTACACCAGAGGCAATCTGGAGATGCCCAACATTGGTTTTAACGGAGCCGATGGCACAAAATTCTTTTTTATCGGTGCTGGCGCGAAAGGCTTGTGTTAGACCACTGATTTCAATGGGATCGCCCATTTCTGTGCCGGTGCCGTGCGCTTCCACATATTGGATGGTGGAAGCAGGTATGCCCGACATCGCCAACGCTTCTGAAGCAACGGCAGCTTGCCCTTCACTACTGGGTGCCATATAACCCACTTTCATTAAACCGTCATTATTGACAGCTGTGCCTTTGATAACGGCATAGATATGATCACCGTCCACCATAGCGTCTGCTAGGCGTTTTAGTACCACCACACCAACGCCGCTACCAAACACTGTCCCTTGGGCGCGGGCATCAAAGGCCCGGCAATGTCCGTCCGGGGAGACAATCATGCCCTCTTGAAACAAATGCCCGGCTTTTTGTGGTATTTGAACTGACGAGCCGCCAGATAGCACCATATCGCATTCGCCGTTCAGCAAACTTTGGCAAGCCAGATGAACCGTCACGAGTGTCGTAGAACACGCGGTTTGCACATTAATGCTTGGACCTTTCAAATTGAGTTTGTAAGAAGTACGGGTGGGCAAATAATCTTTATCATTGGCGACCATTAATTGAAAACCCCCCAGTGAATCCAAGGTGGTTACCTTAAGATTGTCATTGGAATCAAGCAGCGAGCGGTTGGGATAAACTTGGTTAAGCAAATACGTGTTCATACTGGCACCCGCATAAATACCACAAGAGCCCGGATAGGTTTGTGGATCATAACCGGCGACTTCCATTGCTTCCCACGCACATTCAAGGAAAAGACGCTGTTGTGGATCCAGTAACTCGGCTTCCTTAGCCGTATAGCCGAAAAAGGTGGCATCAAACCATTCAACATTATCAAGCAGTGGGCTTGCCTTAACATAATGGGGAGCATCCGCCGAAGTCGGATCTATACCAGATGCTGCAACGTCGTCATCAGAAAAAAAGCTAATAGATTCAATTCCATCACGCAGATTTTGCCAAAATTCATCAAGATTGTTAGCACCCGGAAAACGACAAGACATCCCTACAATGGCTATGTCTGAATTATCCACCGCCGCTTTTTGATTAGTGCGGTTCTGGGCACGCGCTTGACCTTGTTGTGAAGATTTCAGCGAAGTGCCGGTTTGTTGACAGAAGTGTTTTGCCAACGCATGAATAGTCGGATAGTTGAACATTTCAACTAAG
>Ga0233403_10001664_pt1 | contig 10194 bp, 4 predicted proteins | sample Na_oxic_1_MG_FD_179866 | JGI IMG/M metagenome (GOLD analysis project Ga0233403, IMG submission 179866) | Seawater microbial communities from Saanich Inlet, British Columbia, Canada - Na_oxic_1_MG | ecosystem: Environmental > Aquatic > Marine > Inlet | place: Canada: British Columbia | collected...
TTATTAATGATGAATGAAAATCAACTTATTGAAACCGTTCAATCTTTTGAAGATTATCGAGCAACGGCTGAGGCACTCACTCATTTATGGGAACATAAAAGCAACGTTTGTGAACCGCTAGCCCTAGATATTTTAGTTAAAAAGCGCGGTGATCCCCAACTTCAAGCAACGGCTTTCAATATTTTATATTCTGTGAATATAAATCAGGCTTTAAGCTTCGCTAAAACTCATTTAGCTCAAGTACATCCTTATTTACTAGGGGCCATTCTGGAACAATTGGCGGAAGATGTTGCTATTGTTAATGAAAAGGATAACTTGCGTGAAGTCGTCTATAAGGTAAAAACTTTTCTTGACGAAAAGGGTTCAAATGAGCTGAAATTGATAAAAGAAAGTATACAATGGTTTAAAGAGACTTTTGCGGGCACGTATGATGATGCTATATATAGCGTAAAACACGAGTACCGGAAATCCGCAATCGGAAATCCACCTGCTAGAGCCAGTTTGCAGCGAAATAATGTTTTCACTTCACCAATTAGGAATGTGCATGAAATAATTTGGGCAATCAAAGTGGTTGCCCTTACGAAACTTATTGGGTTACAACGCCTGAACTTCCTCCAATGTCAAGTTAGCAGCCTGAGCTATTTCTATTTCCGTTAATTTACCAAGTTCTTTCAAATTACGAAGGGTTCTTAACAGCTTTTCTTCGACAATTCGCTTTTGATTGTATTCTTCCTTCATTTGAGCATACTCTTCTGGTGTCGTTTTGTCTGTTGAAATGACTTGGAAAAGTTGCTTAATGAGCGGATTTTCATACTCATTTTCATCTACTTGCCCATCCAAAGTGTCGTTGATAGCCTCTATCCATTGCTGGCATGGTTTTGGAATTTCCAAATCACTGAGTGGGTCTTCGGTAAAGACAAAGATGAGCTGATGTTTAAGTCCGCGAGCATTTTCAACCACTTCGCCTTTCAGGTTTCTCATCAAAAAGTCTTGAACCAAAATGTTATTATCCGGCTTTGGAGTCTTCTTTTCGGTAAAAAACACCAAAGTAATAACAACTTTCGGAAAATGGTAGTCTTTAGAGCTATGAATGGTTTCCGCCATTGCTATGATAATAAAAAAACCGCTCAAAATCGTCTTGACTCGTGGCATGTTGTGCCTCAACAATGACACGATTTTTTTTATCTTCGGCAAACAAATCGAACCGCGCTTTAACTCGGCCAATTGGTGGCTCAAAAACTTTTTCATTTTCCACCTCATCAATTTCAAGATGGATACCGGTAAAATCCTCAACCAAACCGGTGAATAAGTCTACTTGGCGAAAAGCCTTTTTAAAGATGGTGTCGTATTGTAAAGACTCTACTTTCACCATAGTATACCTCCTATTTTTGTAACTACTCAGCCCTAAATTTAGTACAACGGATCCGGGGAGTGAACGGATTGATTGTGGAGTGTTTTGATGGATCAGTCCTCCTTCCTTATAAAGGATATCAGTTTAGGAATGAGAGTTTAATAACTTCCGAAACTTTTGCTCAAACCTAGCAGGTTTTTAAAACCTGCTAGGTTTAGTTTCGGGTATTATTGAATTCTCATTCCTTATTATACTTGATGGCATGAAACCTAATAACCCCTCGCATCAATCCGTTCACTCCCCGGATCCGTTGTACTAAAAAATTACCCAAATCCCTTGAGTATGAACGCCTCAAAATATAGAAATCCTAGAAAAAATTTAAGAAAATTAGTTGGTTGGCAAAATGTAACCTAAGTGTTACTTGATATGTTATACCGATCTCATTTATCATTAACAATCGTAGTGAGATAATCCATTTTATAGGTTATATTTATGAAATCCTTTTAACCTCCCCAAAATATTACAAAAGCTGACACCTAAGTGAGCATCTACCGGTGCATTTTATGTAATCCAATGTGTGGAACAAGTAAGTGTTTATCTATCTTATTTATCCTAGTATTGCGAAATTATTTGAAAATTTGATAGAAAAAGTTTTACTACTTGATGGTTTTGTGTATAATGCCCCTTGCTAAGAAATTTAGGAATTTCTATTGACTTTGAAAGATGACTGGTTGTAACGAATTTTGGAGCGAATGCCCTTCATAATTGGACTTGATGTTGTGGGGGCTTGACGTTATTTTTTGACGTGGTAGGTATCCATTATTTTGCAGTCTCCTTGCAATCCGTTATAAACCAGAAAAGGTTAGTGTCTATCCTTAAACGTTAAGATATATAACCAATTTGAACCAGAAATTTGGTTACTCTTGATATTGCTGGACTGACACAATTAACAATTAAATTCGCCTATTCCACGGCGGGTTTAACTTTTCCACGATGGGGAGAAACAAATAATGAACACCAAAACTTTCAATTCATTATTCGTATTAGTGGTGCTGTTGTTATTGCCGTTTAAGGTAATGACGCAGCCGGTAGATGAGCAGTCATCGTTTGTGCCAAGAATAATTATTGCCAATGAGATTGGTGATAATCAAATTGTAATTAGAAATGTTGATGGTGATTTGGTGAGAAATTTTGCAACCTCGACATCTGGTAGTAATATTAATATCGCTGCTGGTAATTTTGATAGTGACCACAATAAAATTGCAGTTATTGTTAATAAGCAAGTGTCATTTTATAAAGTGGTGGATGGTACGGAACTTCATAGTTTTTCACCGAACCATGAAGGCGAGATTGCGGCTGGTGAATTTATTATAGGTAATGGCTCGCTGGAATTTGTTATCGCTCCTGATGATGCCAAAAGGGATGGAGGTGTTGAATTATGAAATCTCAACCATTAATGGAGCGAGTAAGTTCCATAGATACGTTACAAGTTGCAGCCGCTTGGTTGCAATCTGATAGTCCGCAGTATCAACCAGATTTGGGGAAGTTGGCGAATAAGCTACAGTCTGGTGAATATTGTTTTCAGCCGTTGACCACGGTGGCAACCACTAATAGATTGGGCGAGCCAGAGACTTTGGAGATTTGGGATTCGCAGGATCGTTTGGTGCTTAAGGCGATGAGTTTGGTGTTGAAAGACCATCTTCGCGCGAATTTTCCTACTTGTTGCCATCATTTGGAGGGCCGCAGTGGGATTAAGAAAGCGGTGCGTAAGACCCGTGATTTTGTGCGGGATAATCCGGATTCGTGGGTTTTGAAGATCGATGTGACTGGTTATCATGCACAGATTGACCATTTTATTTTGTATAACCAAATACAAGCGTTAATTCCTAATGAAGATTATCTATTGCGGTTAACTTGGCAGTATTTGCAACGCACGGTTTATGATGGTGGTAATTATTATGACCGCGAGCGGGGGATTAGTCTTGGTTGTCCGTTGTCGCCATTGATGGCAGCGGTGTATCTGATGCCGTTGGATGAGGCGTTTGCCGGGCCTTCGTGGTTTTATGCGCGGTTTATGGATGATTGGCTAGTGGTTGTGCCGACGCGCTGGAAGTTAAATTCTGCGCTGGAAAAGGCTAGTCTAATCCTGAATCAACAGAAACTACCTAAAGCTGATAATAATATCGGGCGGAGTAAGTCCGGGTTTGATTTTTTGGGTTATCATTTTACCCCAGAGTCAGTGGGCAAAGTTTCACTGCAACGTCGTGATGCACGTATTTACCGGCTTTACGAGCAAAGTGCGGATAATAACCGGGTTGAGGAGTATGTATCGCGTTGGCAGCGGTGGGCAAGAGCCAGTTTGCCGCCTCGGTTGACTTCGAGTGAGGAATTTCATAATTTTCCGCGTCAGGTTGATTCGAGTAAACTGCCATTGGAGGCGAAGTTCCTAGCGTTGGGGGTAGTTTCGGTTTTGAGTACGGCGGCTTTTGACTCGCACGCGGCAATTTATCAACTGGGGAGCGAAAGCGACAATCGGTGGGTGCTTGCTTGGACGTTCTCAACCGGGGAAAACGCGGTGGATAAAGAGGGGACGATGGATGTCGGTACATTAGCAACGGATAGTTATCACACTGCCGGGATCTTCTTTGCTACGGCACCTATCTCTAACGGTACCGCTGGTGGAACCGGGACACAAACCGGGACGGAGTGTGCGACAAAGGTGACATTAAATGGTATCAAATTGGGAACGAACCATACGGCTGCACCAGAAAACGCGGTCGCAGAGTCCCAAGATGAAAAACCCATTCTAGTCGCGAAGAACAAGACACCGGATGAGGAACAAAAATACGCATGGACACGCATTGCACCCGCAAAAAATCCGGCGACTAACGCCTTATTCGTCGTGTCTTACGGGAAGGATGACTCTATACCTGACCTTGACAAAATCAAAGTCATAACCACCTGTACTCCCATCAATGTCATCAACACACCTCCCATCGGGGAGAATAATACTGTGACACTGGGACTTGATAAGGAAAACACTTATTATAGTTTTTCCTCCGGCGAGTTTGGGTTTAATGATGAAGATGAAGACGCTTTCGCATCAATAAAAATCACTCAACTCGAATCTACCGGCGATTTGAAGCTCAGTGGTGTGGGTGTTAGCCTCAACCAAGTAATTCCTGAAACTGAAATTAGCAACCTGAAGTTTCATCCGGCGGCGGCTGCCTCCGGTACCAATTTCAAATTTAAAGTGAATGATGGCACGGATGATAGTAAATCGGATTACACTATGACGATTGATGTCACAGATTATAGTGAATTGGATAATACGACAATTGGTGGCACGGAAGGTAGCAACTCGGGTAACATTACGATAATTGGTGGCACGAATGGTAGTAACTCGGGTAACACGACGAGTGATGGTACGGATAATAGTGAATCGGGTGACACGACGAGTGATGACACCGGCAATCGACCACTGCCAAGAACTATGCGTTTATCTGTCGAAATATCTGGCAATGGCAAAGTCAGCAGTACACCACACGGCATCTCGTGTAAAACCAGTGATTGTGAAAAGGTTAGTTTCAAAGGTGACGCAACCGGACGACAATGCAATGACTCTTGCAAAGCAATCTTTGATACCGCAACATGGGTTACACTCACTCCCACACCCGCTGCCGGCTCCGAATTTATCGGCTGGGGTGAACATAAAGATTGTGTCGATGGCAAATTATTCCTACTTGGCAATAGCTTGTGTGTTGCTTACTTTAGACCTAAGCAAAGTACAACCAGAAGAGCCACTTCGGATACACCAGTGGCTGTCCAAACTGTCCGCCTTGTCAGTAGCCGTGCCCAAATCCAAGAAAATGGTGTAGATGTCATTACCGGTTTCAAAATCAGTGGCAATCAAACCGTTATGCTAATAGGGATGGCTTTAGAGGAACAAGTTGACCCGATCTTAACACTTCGCTCCTATCCAGACGAAGAATTAATCGCCACCAACAACAACTGGGCCAACGATTCACGCAGCCATGAAATACCCATAAGCCTGCAACCCCCCAGAGCCACCGATGCCGGTTTACTCATAGATTTACCAGCCGGAGACTACACCGTCACCATGAGTTCTGAAACCACCAGTGGCCTTGGACTTATCGTCGTTAATACGGTCGCAAATTCCTCTCCAAACTTCGACAACATGAATACCTGTGCCTTAATTCAAGGCGGAGCCAACGATGTAATTGCTGGCTTTATCCTCGAAGGTACCGGTACACAAAAAGTGATGATAAGAGGCTTGGGACTAGAAGATGGGGTTGACGCAACGTTAACCGTTCAAACTTATCCCGACGGTGTTGATGTTGCCAAAAACGACAACTGGGAAGATAATGCTCAAGCCGCAAATATTCCCGCAAACCTCAAACTGCCCAAAGCCACTGATGCCGGATTACTGTTAGACTTGCCCGCCGGAGCCTATACCGTAATTTTAAGTACCAATGGCAACAAAGGGCTTGGTGTAATTAGTATAGATAAAGTTAATTAAGAATTGTTATTTGCTAATACGGAATCATCAATTTGGTAGGTGGAACTCTGATGAAAAACCATTTTGTCGGATAGGCTTTTGGATAATTATAAAAACAATAAATTAATTGATGCTTCCTTTTTCGTAGGATTGAATCCAGACCTTTTGTGGATTTGATAGTACTTATATATAGTGATCCAAAATGATTTGTGGAATCGCTGGACCTACTCTATGCACATAACTCTCTAAGCCAAGTAGCCAAGTAGGTCGGGTTAGATTTTGTAGCAAAGCCAAAAAACGTAACCCGACAAAGCCAAGTAGCCAAGTAGGTCGGGTTAGATTTTGTAGCAAAGCCAAAAAACGTAACCCGACAAAGGGCTATTTTGTAAGCCAAGTAGCCAAGTAGGTCGGGTTAGATTTTTTGGCACCGCCAAAAAACGTAACCCGACAAAGCCAAGTAGCCAAGTAGGTCGGGTTAGATTTTGTAGCAAAGCCAAAAAACGTAACCCGACAAAGGGCTATTTTGTAAGCCAAGTAGGTCGGGTTAGATTTTGTAGCAAAGCCAAAAAACGTAACCCGACAAAGGGCTATTTCGTAAGGTAAATGTCGGGTTACGTTATCACGCTGCGCTTGATAAGCTAACCCGACCTACCATACTTTGCGAGTTGTGTGCATAGAGTAGATCGCTGGACGGGGTTTTTATTTGTGTGTTAAATATGACGTGGTTTTGCCAATTATTTTTCACCTTAGTTGGGTGAAGTGAGAAAAATCCGGTATTCTTGATGGTATTAAAGAAATCCGATTTTTGGCAAAAATCGGATTTCTAGCCTTAGGAATGAGAATTCAATTAATACCCGAAACTAAACCTGACAGGTTTTAAAAACCTGTCAGGTTTGGCTTCAAAGTTTCTCAAGTTATTAAAGTCTCATTCCTTAGCTTAAAAACCGGGTGAATAAAATAAACGGCAAAATTGCTTCAAATTTAAAGTTTGCAACCCCGTCCGTAACTGTTTTATTTACAATTCATTTTGGCTCACTAGATAATGTTGTTTAATTTCAATTGACCAATTGGTAAAAGGAGAAAACAAATTATGTTTTCGATAATAGCAAAACTTACCGCGATGAAACGTTGGGTTTCATTGCCACCTATCGTTTGGATAGGGCTAACTGTAGTATTAGGAGGTTGGCAGTCTTTGGCACAGGCGGAGACTGGTTGCAATGGCAATATCCAACTCGTTGACAACTTGTGCGATAGCTTAATTGCTTATTATCCGCTAAATGATAATCCCAACGATGTTAGTGGTAATGGCAACGATGGTATTGAACAAAGCGGTGTAAATTATCTCGCTGGCAAAAACGCTCAAGCTGCCAATTTTGATGGCGTAGATGATTACATTGAAGTAGCCGATTCGACAAACTTGCACCTTGGTACAGATTCTTTAAGTGTTTCTATGTGGATAAACGCCAATACATTTGAAGGGAAAGATCAGGCTGATAGTGGCATTAGACCATTGAGTAAAAATGGTTTTCCAGCAACTTGGTGGGTGACTGATATTCTGCCAAGTGGTCAAGTTCAGATGGCCATTAAAGATACTGATGCCGTGAAAGCAGTTGATAAAAAATCTACAAGCGCAATAACCACTGGGCAATGGTATCATCTGGTTACGGTCGTGGATCGAGGTAATTCCGTATTGAAGTATTATATTGACGGAACTCTTGATGCCACACACGTATTACCAACTTTTGGCGATATTGATGTAAATGGCAGCCATTTTGAAATCGGCAGTGGTAGTTTTAATCCGTTTAATGGTTTAATTGATGAGCTTTATTTACATCGGCGCGTACTGACGGATGCTGAAGTCCAAGTCATTTATCGCTTGGAAACCGTGGCTACTAACTGCAATGATGTCACCGAAATTCCGGTTAACCAATGTCTAGCCCTTGTTGCCCTTTACGACAGTACCAATGGCGATAACTGGACTGATAAAACCGGCTGGAAAAAAGGCAATACGCCGTGTAGTTGGAATGGTATCACCTGTGCAGATGGCAAAGTCGTTACCATTGCGTTAAACGCCAACAATTTGGATGGTACTATTCCTAACTTGAGTACTTTGACTCAATTGACTAATTTGTCATTTGCGGATAACCAATTAACCGGAGTCATTCCCAATTTAAGTAGCTTAACTCAACTGCAAAATTTTGATTTGGGAAAAAATCAACTTACCGGTAAGATTCCGGAGTTGAAAACCTTGACTCAAATCCAACGCTTAAATCTGGTTGATAATCAATTAGAGGGGCCAATTCCAGACTTACTCGCAGTTTGGCCGGAACTTCATATCAGTGGCAACTCATTGTGTCAAAATTCCGAAGCCGATTACGCCGGACGTACTGAAGTTGACGCATTTCCAATCTGTCCCGATATCATACTCTCTACCGAAGCGAATATGGCGAAAGCATGTATTGGCCGCAACTTAACCATAACAGTCAAAAAACAATTGTCCAAAAAAGTGGATGCCATTCAATTCGTCATGACTTTTGACCCTAATCATTTTAGGATTGATAGTCTAAACGGTAGTGGTACCTTTGATCAAGAACTCACAAGTACCAGCCCTGACTTAAAAATTACTTCATCACAATTACAAAGTGCTAGTGTCGAAGGTGAATTTAATGTCGCTACTATTAAGTTGACACCATTAGTGAGTAGTGCCGGTACCCCGTTGCAATTCAATGAGGGACTCACTTTTGCTCTGTTCAACAAAGATGGCCAGCCCCAAGAACTGCGCCAAGAACTCCAAGGCATTACCGTTGCAATCGAAACCTGTCCTCCGCTTTCACCAATACCCTCAAGGAATTCTCCTATTTGGACTTTGGTTGATGACACCGCCGGACTCAACATGCCAAAAAACATCATTCTTGATGGTGACGGTAACTTCTATATCGCCGATTCCGCAAACCGGCGTGTTCTGAAACGTGACCCCCAAAGCAATCTTACCGTGATTGCCGGTAATGGCAAAAGAGGATTTGCGGGGGATAATGGCCCGGCCACTGAAGCCCGTCTCAATGATCCACAAGGGTTAGCGATGGATGATGAAGGCAACCTCTACATTGCCGATACCAACAATAATCGGATTCGCAAAGTCGATAGCAATGGTATAATCACTACTGTTGTTGGTACTGATGAAGTTGGTACTGATGAAGTAGGTCGTTCTGAGGATGGTGAATTAGCAACGGCGGCCCAACTCAACAAACCGACAGCTATAATATTTGATACCAATGGGCATTTCTACATTGCTGATACCGGTAATAACCGTATTTGCAAAATCAACCATAAAATAGGGGCTAACAGTACCATTACCACCTTTGCTGGCAATGATTCTCGTGGATATAAAGGCGATAATGTCCTAGCTACCAGGACAAGTCTCTACAAGCCATCAGGCTTGGCGTTTGATAGCCAAAACAATCTTTACATCGCTGATACCAATAACTATCGGATTCGTAAAGTTGACAACAGCAACATCATTACCACTGTTGCTGGAAATGGCGAAAAGGGTTACAGTGGCGACGGTAATCTAGCCACCGATGCCAAACTCAATATGCCAGTTGGCCTAGCCATTGATGGTGCGGATAATTTATACATCGCTGATCAAAGTAGCCATAGGATTCGGAAGGTTAGTAGCGAAAATGGCCTCATTACCACTTTTACTGGTATCGGCATACGGGGTATCGCTACCGACGGCATTCTCGCCGGTGTAGCCCAAATTAATCAACCTACGGATGTCATGATAGATCCAGACGGCAACATGTACTTTGTGGAGCAAGGTAACGCCATAATTCGCCAAATTAGCAAAAAGGACGCACACTATTGCGAAAATAGCGAAGTCGTGGACATTCCCATAGATGAATGCTATGCGCTATGGGCCTTGTACGACGGCACCAAAGGGCCAGACTGGACCGACAATAGTGGTTGGAGTACCATCGTTGATACGCCCACGTCCCCCTGCGGATGGAAAGGCGTGACTTGTGCGGTTGTAGATGGAGATAATCATGTCACCGCAATTGAGTTACCTAACAATAACTTAGTTGGCAATATGTCAACCTACATCGGGGATTTAGTTAACTTGCTACGACTGGATTTAAGTGAGAATAATATCAGTGGGACTATTCCAATTACCATTGGACATCTCAATAACTTAACCAGTTTGAATTTGGCGAACAATGAGTTAATTGGTAATTTACCGGCTGAAGTTAACGATGTAGTTCGTTCACAAACGATTAATCTCGCCGATAATCAGCTTAGTGGTAAAATCCCAGCATTGGATTCATTA
>Ga0233403_10001665_pt1 | contig 10193 bp, 7 predicted proteins | sample Na_oxic_1_MG_FD_179866 | JGI IMG/M metagenome (GOLD analysis project Ga0233403, IMG submission 179866) | Seawater microbial communities from Saanich Inlet, British Columbia, Canada - Na_oxic_1_MG | ecosystem: Environmental > Aquatic > Marine > Inlet | place: Canada: British Columbia | collected...
CCAGATAGTATAGATTGGTGGCCTCCTTCATTAGCGTTAATTGGGTTGATAATTGCTGCTATTGCATTAGTCACTTGGATTGTCATCGTCATAAAACGCTATCGAGCAGCTTTTGCAGCAAGACGCCAGGCGGTAAGTGAATTATATGCGTTACTAACCGAAAATACAGCAAACAACACAGACACAAGCTCTCAGTTAGCGATGGTCAATCAAATCTTAAAACGGGTCGCATTACATTACTACCCTAGCGAAAGCGCCAATATAGCTCTCTTACATGGGCAAGATTGGAGCACTTGGCTATGCGATAAAATGACGAGTAAAAGCATCAAACAAGCGTCACCCGATTATGCTGCTTCGTTATTACTCCTCAATCAAAGTATGTATCAATCAGCTGCGCAATTAACTACGGTATTAACAATACCTGCAGCCATCGACCTTGCGCAAATGTGGTGTAAAAAAGGCTTACCTCGTTTTAACATTTTCACCATGCAACTTTCTGCTCCACGCTCTGGTTTTCCAATAGGAGCAATCAAACATGGATAGTATTATAACGATCTGGGGTAACTTAGCATTTTCCTGGTGGTGGTTAGCGCTGATATACCCTTTTCCTTGGATCATACAATTATTGTTTGGCAAAGCGAAAACGGAGCAGACTAAACCCATTTACATGCCGTTTTATCGCCAATTAACGCAAGCAGCAGCAAAGACTAAACGACGCTCCCCTGTACGAAGTGTATTATTGGTTATTGCATGGAGCGCATTTGTGATTAGTGTCACCAGACCCGTTTATTACGGCGAGCCGATCTCAATCCCGAACGAAGGACGAGATTTGATGGTGGCAGTCGATTTATCTGGTTCGATGCAAACTCAAGATATGCTTGTTAATGGACAAGAAGTGGATCGCTTAGTCATGGTGAAAACGGTATTAGGTGATTTTATTCAACGCAGAATTGGTGATCGTATTGGCTTGATATTATTTGCTGATACTGCGTATTTACAAGCACCGTTGACGTTTGACCGCACCACTGTAGAGCAACTGTTATCAGAAACAGTGATTGGTTTAGTCGGTGATTCTACTGCTATTGGTGATGCCATTGGTTTAGCGGCAAAACGTTTCACCGATAAACCCAACGTTAACAAAGTACTGATTTTGTTAACCGACGGCCAAAACACAGCAGGTAATATCACACCAGAGCAAGCCCTTACCTTAGCGGTAGACCAACAAATAAAAATATATCCTATTGGTGTGGGAGCTGACTCTATGGTCGTTAACAGCTTATTTGGTCAACGCCAAGTTAACCCTTCAGCGGATTTAGATGAAGGATTGTTAACTCGCTTGGCCAAAGATACCGGAGGGAAATATTTTCGGGCACGTGATACCGATGAGCTGCAACAGATTTACCGTATTTTAGATAAAATTGAACCTGTAGAAGACAATCAACAAACATTGCGCCCACAACATGCCTTGTTTTACTGGGCGTTGTTAGTAGCATTATGCGCTAGCGGATTGTTAACCCTACTCAATTGGGCAAATCGTCAATTTAACTGGCGCGTGGAGGTGTAAATGGAATGGCTTGAAATGTTTGTCAGTCAAATTACATTGCACGCTGATCAGTTGCACTTTTTGCGTCCATTATGGCTTGGGGCACTGATTCCAGCCTTTATTATTTATGGGCTGATCCGCAGTGTCAAACATCGTCAAAATCAAGCTAGCACTATGATTAATGATGTGCTCTATAGTTATTTAACGCAAGGCGGCTCCCAAGCACACACAACGCAACGTTTGTGGCCGCTATTACTCGCAGCAGTGTTGGCTATCATTGCAATGGCCGGTCCGACGACACAAAAAATACCGAAGCCAGTGTATGATATCGCTCAAGCCAAAGTCATAGTGTTGGACATGAGTTTGTCTATGCGAGCGACCGATGTGGCTCCGGATCGCTTATCGCGTATGAGTTACAAAGCCATTGATTTAATTAATGCTAATAATGGCGGAGAAATCGGCTTAGTCGCATACGCAGGTGATGCCTTTGTCATCAGCCCGATTACTACAGATGGCACTAACCTCAACGCTCTTATTCCCGGTTTACGTCCTGAGATCATGCCAGAATTTGGTAGTGAACCAGCACTTGCATTGGAAAAAGCCGCCTTGATGTTAGAGCAAGCAGGCTATTTAAATGGGGATATCATTTGGTTTACTGATGGCATTGATTATGACCAGATCCCTAACTTGACTTCCCTATTGCAAAGCATGGCACATCGAGTGTCGATTTTATCCGTTGGTACGCAAGCAGGTGCTCCGATTAAGCTCACTAACGGTCAATTGCTCAAAGATAGTTCTGGCGCCATTGTCATTCCGCGTCTCGACAATGCAAGCTTACAGACCTTAGCGGGTATTACTAACGGCGCATTTACGCCGATGACGGCTGATGAGCAAGATATTGAACTCATTATGCAAGTGGCTGATACGATATTAGCTGATGCAACTAAACTGAATACCTTACAGGGTGATGATTGGTATGAGCTAGGTCCTTATCTATTACTCCCTATTATATTCGTTGTCTTACTATATTCGCGCAAGCATTGGGTCTTGATGCTAAGTATCATCTCATTCCCCTTAAGCTTACTAGCATTGAGTGGCTTGGTAATAGATCAGCCGGCGTATGCACAAGTCACTACTCCTGCACCTAATCAGGCTATCGAAAAAACGCCCGACTCGGCTAGCGTTACCAGTGCTGTTCAAGCTATTCGCACGCCCTTAGATTTTTTGCCTCCAGCATTACAAAATAGTAATCAAAAAGGTTTACGCGCATTTCAAAACGGAGACTACGCAACCTCTCAGTCCTTGTTTAGCGATCCAGAATGGCAAGCTCAAGCTCAATATGCACAGGGTGATTATGCCGAAGCATTAGCGTATTTTGCACAAAATGACGACGCATTAAGCCAGTATAACGCCGGTAATGCACTAGCCAAATTAGGTGAATACGATAAAGCTTTAGAGGCATATCAGCGTGCCAATGAACTCAATCCTGATTTTAAAGAAGCGCAAGAAAACCAAGCTGCGTTGGAGTTATTTTTACAAAACCAGCCACCACAGCAATCATCTCCCGATCAGAGTCAACAAGATCAAGACCAGAGTGATGAACAAAACGACCAAGAACAACAAGATCAGCAAAGCCAATCTCAAGACAATCAAGATGCGAGCTCTGATGAACAAGAATCACAAGATCAGCAGTCTCAGCAACAGCAGTCTCAAGATGAGAAAAATCAGCAAGAGCAAAAACCAAGCGAGCAACAAGATCAACCATCGCCCCAAGAATCTGATGACGAAAACAGTGCTGAGCCAAATGAAGATCAAAATGAAGATCAAAAAAATGAACAAGAGCCTTCGCAACCCGATGAGCCTGAAGAATCTAAAGATCTGCAAGCGCAACAACAAGAACAGCCTCTGACCCCAGAAGAACAAGAAAAAATGCAACGCATGCAAGCGTTGATGAATAAAGTACCCAATGATCCAGGCTACCTGCTAAAACGCAAAATGGAGCTAGAGTATCAACAACGTAAACGTCAACAGGCGCCTCGTTCAAGGACTAAACAATGGTAAAAATTGTGCATAAATTTACTTTTTATAGCGTGTTATTATTCACGTTAATTGCAGGCCCTGATGCCTGGGCATTTGATAAGCTCACAGCAACGGTCGATAAAAACCCAGCCATGTTGGATGAGTCTATTACGCTGACCTTAGAGGCCAATGCCGCTTTACCCCGCGAAGCATTTGATACTTCGGTGTTAGAAAAAGACTTTAAAGTGGTGCGGACATCCGTCAGTAACCAGATGCGTAAAATTAATTTACGTGAATCAGTCAGTACGACTTGGACTACCATTTTATTTCCGCGCACGACTGGACGTCTGCGTATCCCTGCGATCCAGATCCACAGTATACAATCATCCCCCATAGATATTCTCGTCGTTCCGGTCTCACAAGCAAGTGCCCAAACTCGTGATATTTTTATGACTGCAGAAGTACTACCCGAGCAAGGTTTTGTGCAACAACAACTGACCTATCAAGTTAAATTGTTTTTAGCCGTTGAGTTAGAAAGAGGCTCTTTACAAGTTCCGAGTGTCGATAATGTCATGATGGAACAAATGGGTGAAGATCTCGAAACAACGGCTATTCAAAATGGTAAACGCTATCGAGTGATCGAACGTAATTTTGCCATTATTCCGCAAGAATCTGGCATTCTACAAATCCCTAGCCCTATTTTTGAAGGCAGTATCCGTACTCGAAATCGAGGCAGTTTTGGAGGGCTATTCAATCCAAGTAAAGCCGTCAATCAAATCGGTCCAGAAGTTAATATTGATATCAAGCCCATCCCGCAAGGCTATTCCGAACCTTGGTTGCCGAGTGAATTTGTGCAAATTAACGAAGCTTGGTCAACAGATCTGAGTAACTTTACAGTAGGTGAGCCGATAACACGGACAATTACGTTGAGTGCCATTGGAGTGGACGATGCTCTGTTACCATCCATTGATGACCGTTTACCACCAAGTATTAAAGCATACCCCGATCAGCCTCAGTTAAACACGGTAAATAAAGACAACACGTTAATTGCGCAAAAAGTCGTCAACATGGCGTTAGTCCCATCTCGTGAAGGTAACTTTGTACTCCCAGAAATCAAAGTGCCTTGGTTTAATACGCTGACTCAAAGCACCGAGTATGCGATTATTCCTGCACAAGCGATTTTGGTACAACCGGCGGTATTAAACTCTAGTTCCGTCCTCAAGCCTAACCCAAATAACCTTGGTAACAACGCTAGCTTACCCGTTCCGGTTCAAGCTTCGGATTGGGCGCAACGACCTTGGTATCAACAAGCGTTGCCGTGGCAAATTTCAACATTACTCGTCCTTGTACTATGGGGTTGTAGTATTTGGTTTGCGCCAAAGACAACGGTCTTAACAAAAAATATCCAAGCAGAATCACCTAATGCAATTTCGTTTAAACATCTGATGCAGACCATAGAAAAGCGTGCGTTTAAATATATCGAACTAGATTGTAAACAATGGCTAAGCCAACACTACCCTACTCAAGCAACCTTATATGGTTATACTCAGGGACTTAACAATGCTGATTTTAGTCATGCTGTTACAGCTATGTATGCCTACATGTATGACAATCAAGGTGATGAGCAGCAAGTGCGCGCACAACTAAAATTGGCACTGACGCATTTACATGCAGACGGCAAACATGCTACAAACTCACTGCGCTCTCTCTACCCTGATAACTAACTGTTAAAGTCATCAGCAGCAGAAACTTTTATAAAATAGCAAGAAGATAAAAATACAATAAAATAAAACGACAGGAAATATATCATGCAAACCAAACGTTCTCGGGCACTGGCCCTAGCTATTGCAGCAGCTCTTGGTACTAGTGTGCTTTTAGGTGGTTGCTCCGATGCACCTAGCACTAATGCCACAACTAACACGGCCACTAACTCGACCAGTAGCGCAGACACTACTACCGGCGCGGCGAATGCCGCAGCAACCGAAAGTGAACGACTTGCGGCGTTTTTTCAACAAAGTTTTGATGAAGATGTCGCTAATTCACCAATTTGGCAATCGTATTTAGGCATAAAAGATGACTATGACAAATGGGATGATATGTCAGATGCGTCCACGCAAATTGAAATTGATACGATTACTGCGCGTCTAGCCCAAGCGAAGTTGTTTGATACTACCCAGCTTAGCTCTCAAGAACAGTTGAGTTTAGAGATTTTTCAACAAGATATAGAGCGTCAATTAGCGAATGATACATTTCGTCATCATACGTATGTGATGCATCAATTTAGAGCTGCTCACACTTTTGTACCAAGCTTCTTAATCAATATTCACCGTATTAGTGAATTATCTGATGCCGATGCCTATATTCAGCGCTTACACGGCGTACAAAGCATGTTTGATCAAGTCATCCAGCAATTACGCATTCGCGAAAAACTCGGCGTTTATCCCCCTAAGTGGGCTTATGACCAGATGATCCAAGCATCCAATAACGTCATATCCGGCACGCCGTTTACGGAGAGTGCAACAGACTCAACCATCTACGCTGATTTTGTACAAAAAATCACTGCGCTAGAGTTAACTGAAGCCGAAACGGCGAGTTACTTAAGTAAACTCAATACTGCGCTAATACAAAGCGTCCAGCCTGCCTACAAAAAACTCATTGCTGAGTTAATGAAACAGCGCTTGTTAAGCCCTGAAGGTGATGGTGTATGGCGTTTACCACAAGGCGATGAATGGTATCAAAACCGCTTAGAATGGTTTACAACCACCACTTTAAACGCTGAAGAAGTCCATCAAATTGGCGTTGAAAATGTCGATCGAATCCATGCCGCGATGCGCGCTATCATGCAGCAAGTTAGCTTTACTGGCACGTTACCAGAGTTTTTTAAATTTATGCGTACCGACCCTCAGTTCTATTATCCTGATACTGACCAAGGTCGTTTAGATTACATGGCTGATGCCACTGCATATATTGATAAAATGGAAGCGGCTATCCCCGAATATTTCGGCCTAACTCCAGAAGCGCGTATGGTTGTAAAACGAGTTGAAGCGTTTCGTGAAAAATCAGCAGGCAAAGCATTTTACCAATCACCGGCTATTGATGGCTCGCGTCCCGGTATTTATTATGCCAATTTATATGATATGAGCGCGATGCCGACTTATCAAATGGAAGCCCTTGCCTACCATGAAGGGATCCCAGGACATCATATGCAACGTGCCATTACCCAAGAGCTAAAAGGTATTCCTGATTTTCAAAAATACGCAAGCTTCACTGCTTACACTGAGGGCTGGGGTTTATATACCGAAGAGTTAGGTAAAGATATGGGCTTTTATCAAGATCCCTACTCTGATTTTGGGCGCCTGGCGATGGAATTATGGCGCGCTTGCCGTTTAGTCGTGGACACAGGATTACACGCTAAACGTTGGAGCCGTGAGGAAGCAATTGAGTACCTCGTCGAAAACACGCCAAACGCTCGCTATGATGCAGTTAAAGCGATTGAACGTTATATTGCTATGCCAGGGCAAGCAACAGCTTACATGATCGGAAAACTTAAAATAATGGAACTTCGCGATAAATCTCGTGCCGCTTTGGGCGATAAATTTGATATACGCGGTTTCCATGATGAAGTATTGAAAGACGGTCCAGTACCTCTTTCATTACTCGAAAACAAAATTGACGCATGGATAGCGCAACAACAATAACGCTTATTGCAAAATAAAAAGGAAAAAAGACCTCTGTCGTGAAATTTTTATCGCTCGACAGAGGTCTTTTTATTTATGATGAGTAAACAATACAAATACGAAACCTTAGTACGCGCCTTTCATGCCGATGTATATCGTTATGCAGTATGGTTAATTCGCGATAAAAGCATTGCCGAAGATGTCGTGCAAGAAACGTTTTTACGAGCGTGGAAATCATTAGATAGCTTACAAGATGAGCACGCCGCCAAAGCTTGGTTAATTACTATTTTACGTCGTGAAAACGCAAGACGCTTTGAACGTAAACAGCTCGACTTAGTTGATATCGAAGATGTTATCACGATTGATGAGCGCGCTACGAGTGATGGCAATGCCGACACACACGCGTTGCACCACGCCATAGACCAACTAGCCGATGAATATAAAGAGCCTTTAATCATGCAAGCCTTACTCGGGTTTTCAGGTGAAGAGATAGCCCAACAGCTACAACTCAATAAAAACACGGTAATGACGCGATTATTTCGAGCGCGCAGCCAGCTTAAACAAATTATGACACAAGACCAACAAACAGGAGGACTAGCAAATGGATGAGCTTACGTTTCGTCGTCATGTACTTGCCGATCCTTTTTCTCAAGATCCACAAGTATTACAAGCCGCACACCAAGATCCTGTCAAACAGCAATTTTGGTATGAAATAAAACAACAAGAACTCGCACTACAACAAGCATTGCATATTGCCGTGCCTGACGATTTAGCTGATAAATTATTGTGGGAGCAAGTCAGTCAAACTCAACCCGATAGCTTTAGCAAACCAACAACACCAAGACGGCCATTGTGGTATGCGTTAGCAGCGTCGTTTGTCATGGCAATCGCGGTTAGTTGGATGAGTTTTCATAGTAATGACAGTACTTTTTATGATGATGTCATTGCGCATATTGAACACGTATCAGAACATGAAATGACTGGCGATGTGATTTCGCTAGAGACCTTAAATAATAAATTGGCTAAATTTGGTGGGGTGATTAATGCCACATTCGGCCAGATCTTATCTGCAAATTTTTGTGTTATCGATGGCGTTGAATCGTTACATGTGCAAATAGGTGAGCTTGATAATCCAACCTCAGTGTTTATTCTACCCAAAGACGTGGTGGTAACCGAATCAATCAAGAGCAGTCGTATTCAAGGTCAGATCTTAGAATACCAAACCGCGAATGTATTGATCTTAGGTACAGTATCTCAATCATTTTTCAAGGTAACAGAACAACTCGCCCAACACTTAGCCTTTTCGCGAGAAGCTAGTATCTGATTCATGCCTTTGTTACACTATTGTTAATTAAGGCAATAAAAACAAAGGCTATTTTATGGATACGGGCGTTTTCATTTCACTGGGGCTGTATTTTGCCGTCATGTTGGGTATAGGTTTGTTTGCTTATCGCAACAGTGAAGCCAATGTTGAAGGCTATTTACTTGGTGGTAGACAACTCTCTCCAGCTGTAACGGCTTTGTCTGCAGGTGCATCTGACATGAGTGGTTGGATGTTAATGGGCGTACCTGGTGCGATGTTTGTCGCGGGTATGTCATCAAGTTGGATCGGCATCGGTTTAGTAATAGGTGCGTGGTGCAATTATAAATATGTTGCCCCTCGTTTACGTATTTATACTGAAGTCGCCAACAATGCAATTACTATCCCTGATTACTTTTCTGAACGTTTTATCGACACTAGTCATATTTTACGTATCATTTCTGCGTTAGTTATCATTTTATTTTTCACCCTTTACACCTCCTCAGGTGTGGTTGCTGGTGGAAAGTTATTTGAATCTTCATTTGGTTTAGATTATCAGCTCGGCGTATTTATTACTGCTGGTGTGGTCGTTGCCTACACTTTATTTGGTGGGTTTATGGCTGTGAGTCTGACGGATTTTGTACAAGGTTGTATTATGTTTATCGCCTTGATCTTAGTCCCTACCGTCGTCGTGTTTGAATTGGGTGGGATCAACCATACTATTAGCGCTATCAATGCTATCGACCCCAATTATTTTTCACTACTTAACGCTGTAGGTAGTCTCGACAGTATTGGTATTATTGCAATCATTTCATTAATGGCTTGGGGACTAGGTTACTTTGGCCAACCTCACATCATAGTGCGCTTTATGGCATTGCGCGACGTTAAAGATATGCCTGTAGCCCGCCGTATCGGTATGAGCTGGATGGTGATTGCGTTATTTGGTGCATTTGCGACTGGCTTGTTTGGTATGGTCTACGCCACTGAACAAAATTTACAAATTGATGATCCAGAGACCATCTTTATCATGCTCTCACAGTTATTGTTCCACCCTTTAATTGCAGGTTTTTTGCTCGCTGCGATTTTAGCTGCGATCATGAGTACGATTTCATCACAACTGCTAGTTACATCTAGTTCATTGGTTAATGACATATATGAAGTAGTTCTGCGCAAAGATGCGCAACAAAAAGAGCTAGTATTGGCTAGTCGACTTGCGGTATTAGCTGTTGCCATTGTCGCGATACTACTTGCGCTAGGCGAAAACAAATCAATCTTAAGCTTAGTCAGTAATGCTTGGGCTGGGTTTGGTGCTGCTTTTGGCCCGCTTATTTTATTAAGTCTGTATCGCCAAGATATTTCTAAAATAGCCGCATTAGCAGGCATTATCTCAGGCACAGTAACTATCTTAATTTGGATGAATATTCCCTATGGTGACGGTCAAACTCTCTCAGCATGGATGTTTGAATTACTACCTGGTTTTGTGATTAGTACCTTAATGATATTGCTGTTCACTAAATTATATCCGAACGCAGAGCCTATGGTGACAGAGCATTTTAAAGCAATGAATGCTAAGCTAAAAAATTAATCAACGAATATAAATCAATTTGCGCTGTATCGTGTCGATAAAAAAATTACACGGATGTAATTATAACTA
>Ga0233403_10001666_pt1 | contig 10185 bp, 9 predicted proteins | sample Na_oxic_1_MG_FD_179866 | JGI IMG/M metagenome (GOLD analysis project Ga0233403, IMG submission 179866) | Seawater microbial communities from Saanich Inlet, British Columbia, Canada - Na_oxic_1_MG | ecosystem: Environmental > Aquatic > Marine > Inlet | place: Canada: British Columbia | collected...
GGGGTGTTAAATCTGTCAAAAAATGGCCAATAATTTTTCACCCTGTTTTTGTTCCTTATGTTTTAAGTGCTTGATTACGTAAGTAAAATAAATATAGAGTGGAACAAAAGTAGGGTGAAAAAATTGGCAAAATCATGACAGATTTAACACCCCAGTTGCAAACCCCGTCCCGCTACATACGGGGTAATTGAACTTCATAATTATTTCTCCCTAAAAATAAATGAGGATATTTTATATTTATGCAGACACAACATCCTGATTACACACGCACCTTTGCTGAAGTCTATTTAGCAGAACTTGACTATGTGAAGAAAAAGCGTGATCACATGAACTTAACCACGGAAGCGGTTGAGAAGGAATCTGAACGAATACACGAGAAACTCAAAGAGTTGAAAGAGCCACCTGTCAAGCAATCGTCTGATGAAGCACACCCTGATGTGAGAATCAGTGCAAATGCAGAACTCGTTGGACTTGCGTTTTCTGGTGGTGGAGTCCGTTCTGCTACCTTCAACTTAGGTTTACTTCAAGGGCTAGATAAACGAGGAATATTACGTTATTGCGATTATCTTTCTACCGTTTCAGGGGGTGGATATATTGGTTCGTGTTTGAGTTCCTTGTTGACGAACCCTGAAGCATCAACGGATTCTTCCTCAACAAAAGGAAATTTCCCGTTTCGTTTCCACCGTGACAGTGAATCTGATGAACAGAAGGAGGTGCACTATCAACTCCAATCTTCAGCACCAAGTAGTTATGAAGAACGTCGGGAAGTGAGTTATCTGCGGGCTGCAAAAAACTATTTGGGACTGGATCGTGGCTTATTCCATTTGGATACTTGGCGTTTTATTGCGATGTTTTTGTCTGGCGTGGTACTGATCAATATCGTGCCGCTTATCGTTGCTACCCTTGCAGCTTATGGTTTATATATGAACGAACTTCTATTAGTAGCGGCATACTTTAATGGAAAGTTTAACGAAGCAGCCTCTTTTATCAATTTGTATTTGCTCATTGATCTTTTGCTTCAGTTTGCCTTATATACATTTGGGGCGATGCTAATTGTACGCGGATTGTCAGTGTTTTCTAATTTAAACACAAAGATGATAAGCGGTTTACAGGCTTTTTTAGGCGTGATGACAGTCTTATTGCTTGCCTTCATTGGACTGATTACTTTTACATTTTACTTGCTTCTCGATGAGTGGGGTGGGCATATACATGCTGTGCTAAATTATACCTTATTGGCAGCCGTTCTATTTTTTATATTGGGTCGTTTGAATGTCGGCAATAAGTTCGTGCGAATCATTCTGAACATTATGTTATTTTTAGCCTTAGTGGCATTGATTCCTATCCTTTTTGCACAGTTTTTTCTCTGGTTGTGGTTGCATCGTTTTTTTGTGAGTGTCCATAAATTTATTGGTTTACCAGATTTTTTTCCAGAAACCGTTATAACAGCATTTCAATATTTACCGATGCCAATATTTGTCGCTGTGATACTCTTTGCAATCAGTTTGATGATTAATATCAATCGCATTTCTCTACATGCTTTTTATCGTGCGGGACTCAGTAACACCTATCTGATCAAGCGGAAAAATGGAAAGATTGAACCTAACGGAAATATAGCACTCAAAGAACTCCATGCGCATTACAACGGTCCTTATCATCTGATTAATACGACTTTAAATATTCAAGGTTCCAATCATCGTCGTTTATCTGGGCGTGGGGCGGACTATTTTATTTTTTCAAGGTACTATTGTGGGGCAGAATCTACAGGATACCGCCGTACAGAAAGCTATAACAAGGGGAAAACAGAACTAGCGACAGCTATGGCTATTTCTGGCGCAGCAGCCAGTCCTTCTATGGGAAGTAAGACTAGCCCCCTTATAGCTCTTTACATGATTTTATTTAACATAAGATTGAATGTGTGGATGCCTAATCCAAACCCACAATATGCGGTCCGAAAAATTCCGATTTGGCCCTACTACTTTTTAAAGGAATTTGTTCCCCTTAATAAAGAAACAAACTCACAGGTCAACCTATCTGACGGGGGACATTACGAAAACCTTGGCATTTATCCTCTGCTCAAGCGTCGTTGCAGACTGATCATTGTATCAGATGCGAGTTCTGATCCGGATTATAAGATGAAAAATCTGGCTAATCTGAACCGCAAGGCTCGTATTGATTTAGGCATAAACGTCGAATTGGATATGACTCCGTTACGCCCGAAAAGAAACGGGTACGTCGAAAAAAATTATGTCAAGGGGATTATCCATTATCCTAATGATCAGAATGGGGTCTTGTTTTATATCAAAACGTCAATGACAGGAAAAGAACCAGAAGACTTGTTATCCTATCGGCGTGAAAATCCCAGTTTTCCTGATGAAACCACAGCTAACCAGTTTTTTAACGAGGCGCAGTTTGAATCTTACAGAAAACTGGGGGAAATCGTTGGTAAACAGGTATACGCCGATATTGAAGAAGAAATTCAAAGGATGTTTGGCGCAGAGAAATAAATGATGTACTTGGAGTCCAAAGCTTCAGCTTTGGCAGTGTATCCGGCGTTGTTGCATAAATACTGCTAAGTTATTGATTAATAACAATTTTAACAAAGGCGGTTAAAATTGTAAGTCATTGATTATTAAAGAATATTTCTGATTTATGCAACAACGCCTTCTTAATCTAAAAATCACAAACCGTCTTTCCGGGAAAGAGCTTTCTACATAATAAATCTTCAGTATCCGGTTCGATGAATGGTTCAAAGATTAACACGGAGCGCGTTCTTCTTCGTCTGAATCGCCTATTTTCTTCCTCTTCGACTTCAAGCTCTTCAACAACATCAATCGCAATGGTGTATGTGAGAGTGTCGTTGTCATTGAGTACAATGCTTGGATCAATCGTCTCGTCAGTGGTGACTTCTCTGCTTGTTATATTAAAATGGGGTACGATAGTATATATTTTTCCCCGATATAAGACATGAAAAGTACCGTTGGCATTGTAAACGACTTGCTGAACTTCCTTCATTTTGAGGGATTCTTCAATAAAAACGTCTTGTGATAAGACAAAATCTGCCATATTTTCACCTGCCAAAGAACGTTGAGCTTTCTCTATCAAGGGCGTTCCCCCTCCTCCAATACCAAAGCCTGCACCCAGATTGGATACTGTTGCTAATGTCACATGACTAAGAAGTTGTAATGGCAAACTTTGAAGTGTCGCTTTTGTGCCAACGGGCAGTGTTAATGCACCCGTTTTTAAGTCGAGTTCCCACGTTTTTGGTAGCAGTTTTTCGGCATCTTGAGGCGTAATTTTATTCGCATCCAAAACGGTATCTTTTAACTTGTGGTCTTATCCAATTCGAGTCTGCCTCCTTTTTTTCTTATCTATAGATTTTCAGAAAAAGGAGTCCAAGCTTTAGCTTGGGCCAGCCAAACTAAAGTTTGGACTCCAGCCAAAAAATTTATTTGACAAACTATATAATGTGTTACACTACACCCTTTTTGATTTCAAGTCAATAAATTCTGATTCAAAAAATTCCTTAGGCATGCGTGTACCGTACTTCTATCCTATCCTGACAAAAAGAAAAACTTAAACACACCCTCGGGGTTATAAAAAAATTTTATGAGTCGTTTTCCTCTTTATAAACAATTAGATGCAATGGATTGCGGGCCAACGTGCCTACGAATGATTTTTAAGCATTATGGTAAATCATATTCGGTGCAAACACTGCGGGAGCAATGTTATATCACCCGCACCGGCATATCCATGCTCGGCATGAGTGATGCGGCGGAAGCGTTGGGTATGCACTCAATCGGAATCTCAGCCGATATTGACACATTGGTTAATGAAGTTCCATTGCCCTGCGTCGCACATTGGAAACAAAACCATTTTGTCGTGGTGTATAAGATAAATAAGCGGTGGGTGTATGTCGCTAATCCGGAATCTGGTTTTGTGCGATACACTCATAAAGAATTTGCCGCTGGTTGGATTAACACTAATCAACAAGATGAAGAACAACAATCGGCACTGTCAAAGTTATTAGCCAGTAATCGCGAAAAAACCGCGCAAATTAAAGAATTGGAACAAGAAATTGTTCAACTGAAAACACTGGACAAGCCGGCAATTCAATCCAAAGAATCCGAAGCGGAAGAATTTTCCGAGGAAGAATTAGCGGAAGAGCCTATTGATAGAACCAATGAGGGGGTTCTTCTCTTAATAGAACCAACGCCCAGGTTTTATGAAATTGACGATGAAACCTCAGATAAAACCAGTTTACTGTTTTTATTTAATTATTTACGCCCCTATAAAAAATTTATTCTGCAATTGTTTTTGGGGATGTTTTTGGGCAGTTTACTGCAATTATTTTTCCCGTTCCTGACGCAAGCCATTGTTGATGTCGGTATTGCCCAGCAAGACTTAGGATTTATCTGGTTGGTGTTGATCGCGCAAACGGTATTGTTTTTCAGTCGCATGTCGGTGGATTTGATTCGGAGTTGGATTTTGCTGCATATCAGTGTTCGGCTTAATATCTCCCTGATTTCGGACTTTTTGATTAAGTTAATGAAATTACCTATCCGTTTTTTTGACAGCAAAAAGATTGGGGATATCTTGCAACGCATTGGCGATCATCAGCGGATTGAATCATTTTTAACCACTTCAACCTTAAATATTTTATTTTCGATGTTCAATTTGGTGGTTTTTAGTTTTGTGCTGGTGGTTTACGATATGACCGTTTTTCTTATCTTTGTCATTGGCAGCGTTGCTTATATTTTGTGGATTACGCTCTTTCTGAAATATCGGCGTGAATTGGATATGCGACGGTTTGCCCAAATGGCTAGTCATCAAGGCAATCTGGTGCAAATGATTACCGGGATGCAGGAAATTAAACTCAATAATTGCGAAAAACAAAAACGCTGGGAATGGGAAAATATTCAAGCTAAATTGTTTAAAGTTAAGGTTAAGTCTTTGATGTTAAACCAATATCAGCAAATTGGGGCCAGTTTTATCAATGAATCCAAAAATATTCTGATCACGTTTTTTGTTGCTAAATCAGTGGTTGATGGTGGTATGACGCTGGGCATGATGATGGCGGTGCAATATATTGTCGGGCAAGTCAGTGGACCCATAGAACAAATGATAGGTTTTATTCGCACTACTCAAGACGCAAAAATTAGTATGGAACGGCTCGGTGAAATTCATGGCAAACCCGACGAAGAAGCCTTCGATAAAGAAAAAATAGCGATTCTGCCTGAAGATAAGAGTATTACAATCACTAATTTGGCTTATCAATACGAGGGGCCTCAATCTGATTTTGTGTTACAAGACCTTGATTTACATATTCCGGGCAGCAAAGTCACCGCGATTGTTGGCATGAGTGGCAGTGGCAAAACCACGTTGCTTAAAATATTGCTGGGCTTTTATCCGCCAGTGCAAGGAGAAATCAAAGTCGGGCCTTTTGCATTCAATGATCTCAGTGTGAATATGTGGCGGCAAAATTGTGGCATGGTGATGCAGGATGGTTTTATATTTACTGATACCATTGCTCGGAATATCGGATTGTCGGATGACCGGATTGATCAGGAAAAGTTGCATCATGCTGCTACAGTGGCGAATATTCACGAATTCATTGAACAAGAATTGCCGATGGGTTATCAGACTAAGATTGGTGGCGAAGGACATGGCTTAAGTCAAGGGCAAAAACAACGTATTTTGATTGCCCGAGCAGTGTACAAAAATCCGCAATATCTATTTTTTGATGAAGCCACCAATGCCTTGGATGCCAATAACGAAGGCATCATTATGAAGAATTTAGCAAAATTTTTTCAAGGACGCACGGTGCTGGTAGTGGCACATCGGTTAAGCACAGTTAGACATGCGGATCAGATTGTAGTATTAGAGAAAGGTAAGATTGTAGAACTAGGGACTCATCAAGAATTGACAGCATTGAAGGGGAAGTATTTTAATTTGGTGAAGAATCAGTTGGAGTTGGGGAAATAAATTATTGGAGTCCAAACTTTAGTTTGGGCGGTTCCAAAATAAATTTTGGACTCCAACCGGTTTTCGGAGTCCAAACTTTAGTTTGGGCGGTTCCAAAATAAATTTTGGACTCCAATGCCATTAACTTAAGGAGAACGTTGTACGCGACAATGACTTTGGATTTATATTGCAATGAAAAAAACAACTGATTTTCAACCATCGGTGATGATAATTGATGAGAATATCAGACAACTGATGTGGTCTGATCTCCTAGAAAATTTCAAGGCTTTTGCAGAAATCATCACCAAACATCCCAAAATGCTGTCCCTTTTTCAATACATGGAAGCCATCGCGCCCAGCCTTCAACCAGTAATGATTATTGGTGAAACCGGGGTTGGCAAAGAACTGTTTGCCAAAGCCATACACACTCTCAGTGATCGCAAAGGAAAATTAATACCTGTTAATGCGGCTGGACTTGATGACACTTTCTTTTCTGATACGCTATTTGGTCATGTTAAGGGCGCGTTTACCGGGGCCAATCAAGCACGCCAAGGATTAATAGAATCGGCCACGCATGGCACGCTGTTTTTGGACGAAATTGGTGATCTGGACCTCTCATCACAAGTCAAACTGTTAAGACTACTGCAAGAAGGCGAATACTTACCTTTGGGTCACGATGAACCGAAATACACCGATGCGCGGGTTGTGGTTGCAACCAACAAAAATATCAGGGCACTTCAAAAAATCGGTAAATTTCGAGAAGACCTTATTTACCGACTCAAAATCCATCACATTAACATTCCCCCACTACGGGAACGTATCGGTGATCTTTCTATTTTGATTCAGCACTTTGTCAAGAAATTTACGCCGGTTTTGCAACAGAAACCGCCGAAGATATCCAACGAATTGATAACATGGCTAGAAACTTATCATTTTCCGGGCAATATTAGAGAATTACAAGGCATGATAATTGATACAATGGCGCGCGGGGCCAAATCTGGTGAATTGTCCCTAGAACACATCCAATCTTATCTCACTGAACCAGTGCCGAAAAATAAGCAAATAACCGATAAAAGTTGCTCCTTTGGAAATTTTATCCAATTACCTACCCTAAAAGAGGCCGATGAAATGCTGATTGCCGAAGCGATGAAAAGGGCCGGCGGTAATCAAACCCAAGCTGCAAAAATGCTGGGGATTACTCAGCCATCTTTGAGTGCGCGGTTAAAAAGGATGAAATCCAAGGTTCCAAAATAAATTTTGGACTCCGGCTGAAGGAATCCAAACTTTAGTTTGGGCGGTTTCCAAAATAAATTTTGGACTCCAGTTTGGGCTTTTTCCAAAATAAATTTTGGACTCCAAACAAGCGGCTTTTTCCAAAATAAATTTTGGACTCCAAAAAAAAAACGACACTCCCCAAAAAGAGAATGCCGTTTGATTTTTAAGAGACGGGTTGAACGTCACAAATTCCGTTACTGCGTTGCGCTATCGTGAAACCCACTCTAAGTTCTTTGCCACATCGACACTAATCATTAATTACAACAAGTCGCTATCTCTTCTATACAACAATCAGTCGTGCAAGTATCTGGACCCAGCTCGATCTCACATGCATCCTTACATTCATCCTCACATGACAGACATGAACATTCATTTTCATCCTCGCACCACTGTGCACAATTTGCCCCACCTTTTACGCCTCGTAACTCAGAACGCGACAGGGTACGACCTAATTTTTTATTCATCATAATTATAGTTCTTCTTTAAGTATTAAAATTTAAATTGATAGATGTGAAAAAAAACGACACTCCCCAAAAAGAGAATGCCGCTTGATTTTTAAGAGACGGGCTTCGCTATAGCAAACTTTCGCTTACGAAGAACTACATCCTGTCATTAACAACATGGCGCTATATTTTCTATACAACAATCAGTCGAGCAATTCTCAGAACCGTCTTCTAAATCACACGCATCTTCACATTCATCTATACAATTGGGACATGAGCATTTAGCTTGAGTCCCGCACCAATCTTCACAAGTTACTTCCCCACCTTTTACGCCTCGTAATTCGGAACGCGACAGGGTACGACCTAAATTTTTATTCATCATAATTATAACTTCCTATAAAATAAAATAAAATTATAAACTAAAGCATAATAAATATCAAGCTTTCCTTGTTCCCACGCAGGAACGAGATATAGCAATTCTATGAATGCTTAATTCTTATCCTAGTGCCAAGGTAGAACCTTGGCACTAGTAAGTCCAAAAAAAACAGCATTTCCCAAATAGAGAATACCGTTTGATTTTTAAGAGACGGGTTTCGCTATAGCAAACTTTCGCTTACAAAGAACTACATCCTGTCATTAACAACATGGTGCTATATTTTCTATACAACAATCAGTCGTGCAAGTACTAGGACCATCCTCAATATCACACATGTCTTTACATTCATCTACACAATTGGCACATGAGCATTCATCCGTATCATTGCACCAGTCCTCACAACTTAATCCCCCACCTTTTACGCCTCGTAACTCAGAACGCGACAGGGTACGACCTAACTTTTCATTCATCATAATTATAACTTCCTATAAAATAAAATAAAATAAAATTATAAACTAAAGCATAATAAATATCAAGCCTTCCTTGTTCCCACGCAGGAACGAGATATAGCAATTCTATGAATGCTTAATTCTTATCCTAGTGCCAAGGATCTGCCACTTGTGATTAAATGGCAGAGCCATTTGGAATGAATGCCAAGGTAGAACCTTGGCACTAGTAATAAATTTTGTTTGTTGGAGTCCAAAAAAAACGACATTCCCCAAATAGAGAATGCCGCTTGATTTTTAAGATACGGGCTTCGCTATAGCAAACTTTCGCTTACGAACAACATCTTTAGATACAACATCCATCAATCGAATTGATACAACAATCAGTTCCGCAAGTATCAGGACCATATTCATAGTCACATGCATCCCTGCATTCATCTCTACATGCCTCGCATGAACAATTATTACCATCCGCACACCAGCTTCCGCAAGTTTCTTCCCCACCTTTTACGCCTCGTAACTCGGAACGCGACATGGTACGACCTAATTTTTTATTCATCATAATTATAACTTCCTATAAAATAAAATAAAATAAAATAAAATTATAAACTAAAGCATAATAAATATCAAGCCTTCCTTGTTCCCACGCAGGAACGAGATATAGCAATTCTTAATTATGAATGCTTAATTCTTATCCTAGTGCCAAGGCTCTGCCTTGGTACTTATGTGGCTCTGCCACTTGTGATTAAATGGCAGAGCCATTTGGAATGAATGCCAAGGTAGAACCTTGGCATTAGTAAAAGTTTGGACTCCAAAAAAAAACGACATTCCCTAAAACTCGACTATCAAGTTTTTGATGTTATTTAGCTTTACAACGATATCTTTTTGAGTACTTAAATATATAACTCATTGATTTTTAAACTAATTTATTTTCATCAGCTAAAATTGTATATTTTTATAAATCAATGGTTCGGACAGTTTTTGAGGGGGTGAACTCTCGTTCTTGTCGGGCCTGATTTTTAAGGGGTGCTATTAAATGCCACTGAGCCAAAAAGCTAACTTTGATTTAATGGCTCTCAATAAAATCAAGCACTTATAAATCGCCATTGGATAACCAAAAAAACTGTCCGAACCATTGATAAATCAATAACTTATAAAAAACTTGATAGTCGAGTAAAATAGAGAATGCCGTTTGATTTTTAAGAGATGTGCTTCGCTATAGCAAACTTTCGCTTACGAACTACATCCTTAAATACAACATGTAGAAGTAGTTGGCACACAACAATCAATACCTGCACAAGTATCAGGACCTTCTTCGTAATCACATGCGTCTCTACATTCATCTTTACATGCAGCACATGAACAATTATCTTCATCCGCGCACCAGGCACTACAACTTTCCCCACCTTTTACGCCTCGTAACTCAGAACGCGACAGGGTACGACCTAACTTTTTATTCATCATAATTATAGTTCTTCTTTAAGTATTAAAATTTAAATTGATAGATGTGAAAAAAAACGACACTCCCCAAAAAGAGAATGCCGCTTGATTTTTAAGAGACGGGTTGAACGTCACAAATTCCGTTACTGCGTTGCGCTATCGTGAAACCCACTCTAAGTTCTTTGCCACATCGACACTAATCATTAATTACAACAAGTCGTTATCTCTTCTATACAACAATCAG
>Ga0233403_10001667_pt1 | contig 10181 bp, 6 predicted proteins | sample Na_oxic_1_MG_FD_179866 | JGI IMG/M metagenome (GOLD analysis project Ga0233403, IMG submission 179866) | Seawater microbial communities from Saanich Inlet, British Columbia, Canada - Na_oxic_1_MG | ecosystem: Environmental > Aquatic > Marine > Inlet | place: Canada: British Columbia | collected...
GGGATCATAGACGTAATACTCCTCAACCCCGTGTCTCTCGTAGAAGCCCAGCTTGTCCCCCATTTCCCCGGGCCGGTTCCCGGGAGAGAGAATCTCGAACACCACCTGGGGGGCGACGCCCCCCTCCTCCCACTGGCGGTAGGAGCCCCTGTCCCCCCTGGGCCTGCCCAGGGCGACCATCACATCCGGGGCCGCGCTGACCCTCCGCTCCCCCTCCCTGGGATACCACAGCAGGTCCGCCGCCACGAACACGTCGGGATCGTCCGCGTACAGAATTTCCAAGCCTTCCTTTATCTTCACTATCCATCTGTACTGCATTGTGCTGTCCGCCATGGGCCTTCCGTCGCTTTCGGGGTACATCCCGTCCTCATCGGGGAAAACTTCCTCTGTCTTCAATGCCTTCATCCCGCCCCCTGTTCTGTTGTCTGTTGCTGTCCCGTAAAAAATATGCGTGTCTCCGCGTCCCAATCATAACATTCGGGATGCAGACGAACGCCGATGAACGCTGATAAACGCAGATACTTAAACAGACCGGCATCTGCCAAACATCTGATTCATCACCTGACCCGTTATGTGTTCATGGCGGGGATGGGTGCTGCTGCTGACCACATGCGACGCAGCCACCCGGTATCTGTTATCCTCACCTGTTCCGGGGCCAACGAACTGAGCAAATTTATGCTCGCCATCTTCGGAATGCTGGTGATGCCCGTAATTTTGCCCACAGTTCTCAGGCTCGGTTTTGACCCCGTGCTTATGATGGAGGCAGGACTCATCACCCCGCCGCTGGGTCTGAATATTTTTGTCATCGCAGGGTTGCGGATGTGCCCATGGAAATCATTTTCCGGGGAGCCTTCCCCTTTCTTCTGGCAATTCTCACCGTTGTCATTCTGGTGACGGTCTTTCCCCAGATTGCCTTGTTTCTCCCGGGGATGATGATGAAATAATGTGTGCCAGCACCCTGCACTCCCTGAGGGGCAACGGAAATCCCCCCTCAGGACGATCTTTGTGAGACAGACACTTCCGCAATAAAGCTCACTCGGCATATTTCCTGACAATGCTGTCCATTTCCTTTTCCCTGATTTTTGCAATCGCATTCCATATTTTCTCAGCCAGAACAGGATGATCATTCACAAATTTATGACTCAGCATCAGGTAATAGGGTTTGGTGGCCAGCGGCGGAGCTATCTTCATGATATCTTTGAACTGGTCTGCCCGTTTCTTCAGCAGCGCGTCCGCTGTGACATCCTGCATGGCAAGGGTCTCCACTTGTCCGGACAGCAAATTTCTCAAATGCCCCAAAGCCGTGGCATCCGATTCCTCGACAACAACACCTTTCTTCCTCAGATCCCCGACAATGGAATATCCCCTGGGAGCACCGATAACACCCTTCAGGCTGATGACATTGTTGCCATCATAACGAACCGGAGAAGTCCTGAGTTTGTACAGTGAGTAGGAAATGGTTGTGATTCTCCTTGAGGGATCAACCTTTTCATTTTTCATCGGATATGTCCCTATTCTCAGTCTTTCAGGCTTGAAACTGGCGTTGAAGATGCCGTCAACTCTTCCATTCTGCAAATCCTTCTTGCAACGTTGCCAGAGATGGCGTTTCAGAGATATTTTCAGGTCAGGAATCCATTTTTCCAGTTGCATGACCATTTCAACTGCGACCCCCGGTTTGGAAAGAAGAACTTTGGATGTATTTCCCATATAATAAGGAGGCTGCTCTCTGTTCTCATACGCTATCAGGATTTCCAGCGGAGCGGCCGACAGACTGGCGGACATTCCGCACAGCAAAATCACTGCCAGCAATGCTTTTCTCATCATGTCATATCTCCTTTTTCATAAAACAGTTAAGCCCGGTTCTGTGGCATGTTTTGCGATTGCCCGAAAATTCATATGGTGCCCATGATTTCCGTCCCGCAGAATCAACGATCAGCAGAGCGGAAAGCATACCGCTCCCGCCAGTCTGACAATCTTAACTTTGGTGCCTGTCCGGGTGGGGCAATAATCCGATGCGGAACAAATTTGCAATTTGCCCGGCCACAATTTGAAAATTTGTGCCGCATCGGAGCGCGGAGACAAAGTAAGGTGTCATCACGCATTTTATTTTGTCGCACGTTCCTTCATTTCACGGATCATTTCATTATAGAAAAAAATCACCTCCCGGCGGTTGAGCATTCCAATGAGGATACCGTGATCGTTGTCCCTGACCACAGGAAGACTGTCTATGTTTTTTGTGGTGAATTTCTGAAGCACGGTGTTCAGGTCCTCGGAAGGGGTCGTGACAATGATATCCGTGGTTCCTATATCACTCATTCGCACAAGGTCTCCGATTTCCTCTGTGAAAAGCACCGCCCGGATATCCGTGCTGGAAAAAATGGAGACGAGTCGCTTGTTCTGATCCATCACAGGAAAGTAATGCTGCTTTGTTTTGGCAAAATATTTCCTGAAATCCCGAAAACTCATATCCTGCCGGATAAGGTCCACTTTTTTCACATGCCTGACCAGATCCATGACCCGGATGGATTGCAATATGTCCACAAAAAACTCACCTGCATGGGCAGGAGAGGCCAGTCTGTTTTTCACCTGTCTGTCAAATATGGTCCATCGGGTTGACAGCAGATAGGACACGGAACAGACCATAAGGCTGGGCAGCAGCAGATGATAGGAATTGGTCATCTCACTGACAAAAATAATGGTGGAAATGGGAGTATTTGAAACTGCCGTGAAAAATCCGGCCATGCCCACCACCACAAAAGCACCCGGGTCGGTGACCACTGAGGGCATCAGTTCATGAAATATTTTTCCCACCACGCCGCCCATAGCGCCACCTATCACCACGGAAGGTCCGAACACACCGCCGCTGCCTCCGGAGCCGATGGAAAAAGAGGTGGTCAGTATTTTTCCCAGAGCGAGCGTGAGGAGAAAGGGAATGGTCAGCTCGTTGAAAATGGCTTTCTGAGCATAGCCATAACCGAAAGCCAGTGTCCAGGGCCAGAAAAAGCCGACCCCGCCCGTGAGCAGACCGCCCAAAGCAGGTTTGATATGATTGGGAATTTTGAGGCGGTGGAAAACACCGATGGTTCCGTAAAATATCCTGACGTAAAGCATGCCCGTGATCACCAGCACAAAGGCCAGTACCAGATAAGGCCCGAGTTCCAGAGGATTGCGGAAATGTAAGTAGGGCGATTCAAACAGGGACCCCCATCCGAAAACAAGACAGAAGAGACAATAGGCCACCACCGAGGATATGCCCGCGGGAATGATGACCTCGGATTCGAATTCAGGATCACGATACAATACCTCGGCGGCAAAGAGCGCGCCCGCAAGCGGAGCCCTGAAAATACTGCCGACCCCCGCGCCGACCCCCGCGGCCATCATAATCCTGCGCTCCCGGTCGGAGAGATGGAGAATTGTTGCCAGATAGGAGCCGAAGCCGGCGCCGATCTGGGCGATGGGGCCTTCGCGTCCCCCGGAGCCGCCCGTGGTCAGGGTGACAGACGAGGCAATGGTTTTCACAATGGGGACAGCTCTCCGAATGAAGCCGCCCTTTCTGTGATATGCGTCAATAGCGGCATCGGTTCCGTGTCCTTCTGCTTCGGGAGCAAAGGTGTAGACGACCCATCCGCTGATCAGCCCCCCGAGCGCGGGCAGAAAAAGCATGACCCAGCGGTTGAAGGGGGTGCTTGTCGGGTTGAGCAGATGATGTTCCCCGGCAGGAGAGGGAGGACGATACCCGGCCATCATGTCCATGAAAAAATGAACCCCGATCTGACAGAGATAATGAAACACAATGGAACCCAGCCCCGCTATAATGCCGATGACAAAAAAGTAAAAGGCCCATTTGCCGGCGTGGGTGTAGGTTTCCTTGCGAAAACGGAATGTTCCGAGCTTTTTTTTGATTTTTCCGGTTCCCATAAGCATTCCAATTTAAATGTTTGAGAGGTGAGGGGATTGGGACCTCCCGAATGCTGTCAAGCTGGGAAAGTCCGGCTCTGATGACATAGAGTCAAGCGGGCAGCAGAGAGACATGGTGCGGCGAGTCTCTGCCGTCCGATGAAACGACTGTGTTATGTTTGTATTTTTTCGGTTTTATGTTTCAGCCATTTGACTGCCGTGTCTTCATCTTGTTCAATGGCAATTTCCACCGCACGTTTGGCGCATTCCAGCAGGTGTTTTGACAGCTTGCGAAGCTTGAAAGATTCTGTGATTTTTTGCTGGATTTGAGATTGTGTCTCGTCGTCAATAATCGGCAACACAACCTTTTTAAACTCATCTTTGTTGATTGCTGTTAAAATAGTTCCGTTGCAACCTTTTTTCAATTGCAATTGTCCAACTGGACTTTTTAATAGAACAAGTAATGTTTCAGAGTTAAATGATTTTGAATTAATAACATAAAACCCGGTTGAGCAGAGAGCCTTGTTGTATTCTTTTTGTACCAGGGCTATACTTGGTAGTGATCCTTCGATTGATGAAACAATCACATCTTTGGTTGAAACTTTCCTTCTGGCCCTGCTTGGTAAACTTAGCCCTTGTTCAATCATGCAATCTGTAACTTCACCATTGCTGGCAATATTGGACAATTCAATATATTTGTATTCGATTTCATCTGCCGGATTAATATTTTTGTCTTTAATATTAACCAGATTCCCCAGCGTATTCCAACCACCAGAATAGCTCTTGATTGCTTTTTCAATTTCCTCATATTTCGGCTGAAAATATTCAGCATCAATGCGCTCGGCTTCTTTGGTGTCGGAATAGTTTTTGACAAAAGTTAGCTGATGTTTGGGTTGCCAGTTTGTGAGGCCGAGTTCGGAGAGGAGGATGTTTTGGGCCTGGCTATAATTATCTTCTGAACTTTTCAAGTGGTTAAATGATGAAAAAACTAATTCCTCTATGGAATTATTAAATTTCTCAGCAAGCTTGGGAATTCTCATTTCTTTAAACTTGGCTAAACTGAAATTAGCCTGATTGCCTTGCATTGAAAATTTCTCAATCTCCATCTTCCCATATTCTGTGTTCAAAAATACAACAAGGGTTGCCGAGTTAATCAGGTTGTCAATTGGTCTTATTTTAAATAAATGTGATTCATATACATAAGGATAATCCCTTGCTGCCAAAGCTGACTTTCCAACCAGTTTTGGGTTTCCATTAGTTCGACAAATTAGAATATCCCCTTTTTTTAAAGCGTATGATAAAAAATCATCTGTTGAAAATTTGTCACTGTGCAATTTGGGCTTTCCGGTGAATAAACTGTCAAACTCATTCATTCTGAGCACAGGATATCCGATTCCTTTGTCATTTAATCCATATATTGAATTATATTCACTGGATTCAATAATTTGATCTCCCGTAAAATATTCGCCGGAAGTAAAAATAGCCGAAGTATAAAACTCGGCTTCAAGCCTAAACACCTTTTTATCAATCTGAGAGTGATTAACTATGGATACTTTCACTTTATCCTTCCTCCCAAAACGACAGTTTTTTCCCCTTCGCCCATTCAATAAAAGCCTCAGCGATTCCATCCGGCAATTCTCCATCATGGTTGTGCAAATCATGGTCAACAATCAGATGGCCGTTTTTATCCAGCTTGTATTGACTGTTTTCGTTTTGAACATAGATGTAATCACCGGAATTATCTTTTCCGCCTTTTTCGGAAACTCCAAAGAAAATGGGGTAGTCCTCTACTCTGGGGCAAAGTTCGGTGTCCCATTTCTGAAAAAACAACACGCTGGTTTTTGTGCCAGTGTGGGGCTTAAATGTATTTCCATGCAAACCCACCACAGCAAGAATACGCCCATGTTCAGCGATGAATTCCCGAATGTGCTTATCAGTGGTGTTGTTGAATCGGCCCTGGGGCAGAACAATTGCCATGCGTCCGCCGGGTTTGAGAAAACTCAGATTGCGTTCGATAAAAAGAATGTCTCTGCCCACTTTGCTCTGTGCCTTGCCGTTTGATCTGAATCCGAGCTCGTATTGATGGAGGATACGGCTTTCCTTGATGTCTCCGGCAAAAGGGGGATTTGCCATCAGCAGATCAAACTTGAATTCTTCATTTTCTCCTTTTTTCTTCCGAAGCTTTTCAAGTCTTTTAAACCCTCTGCCGTATGTGTCAATCCATTTGGCATCTTTGGTTTTATCGCCCCAGCGATCAAAGTCCAATGTGTTCAGGTGCAAAACATTGGTTTCGCCGTCACCTGCTATCAGATTGAGAGTACGGGCAACTCGGACGGTTTTTTCATCAAAATCAATGCCAAACACCTTCAGCACATGCTGTTTTTCATCTTCGGGAATTTCCTCATTGGTAAAAAGATGTCCGGTAAGCTTGAAAATGGTATGCACCGGAAAGCCGCAACTGCCGGAAGCGGTATCTATCATGTATTCGCCGCGTTTCGGGTTGAGCATCTGCACACACATATCAATAACATGGCGGGGGGTGAAGTATTGCCCTTTTTCGCCTTTTGCAGATTTGTTGACCAGATATTCAAAAGCCTCATCCACTACCAGCAGATTGGAATTGAACAGCTTGACATCCTGCAAACTGGAAACGCAGACAGATAAATGGCTGTCGGTCAATTCAAAAAAAGAGCCTTCGGGAAAAACACCTGTCCACTGCTCTTTTGCTTTGTCAAATAATTCCTGAATGTTGTTTTTTAATTCGGTATCTGTCTGGCCGGTATTTCTGAATTCCATAACTCGAAAGCCTTCGTCAGAAATACTGTCAATCGCATCTTTGAGTGCCTCGTAGTCCTGCCCGTCAAGATAACCGGGATTTGTAGCTGGCTCATGAACAGCAGTTTTTGTCACCTGCCTTAAAAAATAGTTCAGAACGCCTTTATCTCGTTGGCTCAGATATTCGTCATAGAGCTTGGTGAATATGAGCTTAAAAACTTCTTCAAATACATCAACACCTGCATTTGCCAACACCTCATCTTCCATTTCCAGAATAATATCTTTCAATGATTTACGTTCATTGACAATTTTATCCTTGATGATAAGATCTTTTAAGGTAAATGTTCCGGTGAGAATATCTTTGAGGCTTTGGTTTGCCTTTGGAATATCAGTAATATCTTCAAAATAATTCGGATCTTTGCGGTTATAATGGGAAATTTTTTCGCCATTTGTCCATACGGCAATTGGCGCACCGGTGGCATTGCAATATGAGCGAAGCTGGTTTTTGCCATCTGTGAGCTTGGGTTTCTTTAATTCAACAATAACATAGGGAGTATCAGAGCGGTCTTTATCAAAAATCACAATATCGGCTTTTTTCTTTTGTCTGCCGAAATTGACGGCGTATTCAAATGCAATTCGCTTCTTTTTATAACCATATTGATTGATAAGGCGTTTCGCATAAAGCTGGCGCACAACTTCTTCCGGTTTGAGCTGAATGTCCTTTTCACGAATGACGCATTTTAAAAAAGGTTTTTCCTTGCCTTTTACCGTTTTCATAAAGACTTTTTTATGCAGGGCATCAATTTCATTTTTCGTAAACAGGGACAGATGAAAATTGCTGTCTTTAAGTATTGTCTGAATAAAATTTTCCTGCTTCATTCTTTCTCCGAATCAAGTTTTTAAATATGGAGACACACCCATATCTGGGACACCACCCCTGAAAGTTTTACCTTCTTCATGTAGATGCTGCAAATGTTGGTGCAAAATTGGCCATTCTGCCCTCTGAATCCCCCTCGAAGGGGATTCAGACGAAATTTAACGGAATTTATTGTATGAAGTCAACAGCGGAACTTGGTTGAATCTCAGAGAGACTGCTCAACTTCCTTCAGCCTTGCAATGCCCTGTTCAATCTGTCCCGGTTTGATCGCTGGAAATGTGAGACGCACAAAAAGCCCTTTTCCGCGATTTTTCTCCAGAATATTGGGTGCGAAGGCAGCCTTGGCTGAAGTGATGTTCACACCGGCATCCTTTGCCGATTTCACAAACAGTCCCTCTTTTCCCTCAGTTATCCGGGACAGACAGACCAACGCGAAAAATCCGCCGGTGAGCCTAACCGGGTTTGTTTCCGGAAAATATGATGTCATGGCTGTATTCAGCGCATCCATCCGCGGCCTGTACAGTTCGCGCAGATATCCGAGAAACTCATCATATTTGCCGGATGCCATAAAATCGGCGATAAACGCCTGTGTGGGCAGATTGGGATTGATTCTCGTGTTGGCAATGACATTTGTCATCGTCCCGACCATTTCCCTGGGGATCACCATATAGCCGCATTTTGTCCCCGGGCTGATGGTTTTGGTGAAGGAACTCATCAGCACAGGCCCGTTCTCCGAAACTTTGAAAGGAATATTGGAAATTCCGTCGTATCGGAGGGTCTGGTAACAAATATCCCATACACAGAGCATATCATACTTTCTGCATATGGCCTCAACTGCCTCCCGGTTTTCCTCGGAATAATTGATGCCCGTGGGATTCTGATGAAAGGGAATGCCGTAGAAAACCTTTGCGGAATTCGTCTTTGCCAGATGCTCAAGGTCATTCAGATTCGCACCATCCGATGTCATTTCAACGCCGAGAATATTATGGCCGTACCGGGCAATATCCGTTATCACGCGGTCATAAGTTGCCTCTTCCACAATGATGGTGCTGTTTTGGGGAAGTGATTTGAAAAAAAGGGAAATGACTTCCAGGCCGCCGTTGCCTGCGATAATTCTCTCCGGATCAACATTGCAGGTCTCCCCCAGAATCTCACGCAGGGGCCTGAAGCCGCCGAAATGGCCGTACTGAAGCACATCAGTTCCATATTTGCTGATCGCATTCTGATACCCATCGGCAATCTGGGATTTTATTGTTTCAAGAGATTCGTCAGCCGGAACGCCGCGCAGAAAATTGATCATTTTGATCATTTTATTCTCCAACACCTCAAAGGTAAGTCTGAAAATTGAAACAAATCCGAATTCCCAAGTCCGAATTCCTCACAGAGTCGGCCTGTTTCGGATTTCGATATTCGAGTTTCCCGCATTTCAGAAGGTTGTCTTATCCAGTTCAAAGGCGGCATGAAGCACCTGAACGGCCTGTTTCATCTTGGCCTCCTCCACCACGCAGGAGACGCGGATTTCCGATGTGCTGATCATGATAATGTTAATATCGTTATCAGCCAAAGCGGAAAACATTTTTGAGGCCACGCCGGAATGACTCTTCATGCCGATGCCGATCACTGATACTTTGGCGATATTTTCATCGCCCACAACTTTCTCAGCTCCGATTTCCACAGCGATCCTCTGCTCAATATCCATGGCCTCCCTGAAGTCCGTCTTAGGCACGGTGAAGGTCAGATCTGTCTCCCCGCCGGCACGGGTATTCTGGATGATCATGTCCACGTTGATGTTTGCATCGGCAATGGGGACAAATATCTTTGCAGCGGTTCCCGGGTGATCGGGAACACCTCTCAGGGTGATTCTGGCCTCATTTATGTTGTAGGTGACACCGGATATAACCGGTTGCTCCATGTCATAACTTCCGTTGACCAGCATGGTTCCCTCCTTCTCATTGAACGATGAGCGCACATAAACCGGAACATTGTGTTTCAGGGCAAATTCAACGGAACGGATATGCAGCACCTTTGCGCCCAGACTTGCCATTTCCAGCATTTCCTCACAGGAGATGTTGTTCAGTTTCCGGGCATCGGGACAGATGTTCGGGTCTGCGGTATAAACGCCGTCCACATCTGTGTAAATCTCACATTTGTCGGCCTTCAGCGCTGCTGCAATGGCCACTGCCGAGGTGTCTGAACCGCCGCGTCCGAGGGTGGTGATGTTTCCCTCCTCATCACAACCCTGAAATCCCGCCACGACCACAATATTGCGCTGATCAAGCAGGGCTTTTATCCGATCTGAGCCGATATCAACAATGCGGGCGTTGGAGTAGTTGCAGTCCGTCTTCACCTCTGCCTGAAATCCGAGCAGTGATGTGGCCGGATAATTCATTGATTTCAAAGTGATGGCCAGAAGTGCGGCAGTGGTCTGCTCTCCTGTGGCAAGGAGAACATCAAGTTCCCGTCTGTCAGGAGTTGCCGACATCTCACTGGCCAGACCGATCAGGTTGTCCGTGACACCCGCCATTGCGGAAAGAATGACAACCATGTTGTGGCCCTTCTCAAAATTTTTTGCAACCCTTTTTGCAACACTGCGAATCCGTTCAGGATTGGCGACTGATGTGCCGCCATATTT
>Ga0233403_10001668_pt1 | contig 10177 bp, 10 predicted proteins | sample Na_oxic_1_MG_FD_179866 | JGI IMG/M metagenome (GOLD analysis project Ga0233403, IMG submission 179866) | Seawater microbial communities from Saanich Inlet, British Columbia, Canada - Na_oxic_1_MG | ecosystem: Environmental > Aquatic > Marine > Inlet | place: Canada: British Columbia | collected...
GATTTTTTGGTTTAATACCGGACGGTCTTGTAGGGTGGGTAAGCGGGCACGACTCACTTAAAAAATGCGACAATCTTTAAGCCCGCTTGCCCACCATCTGCCAACAAATCCGAACATAAGAACGTTAAGTACCCGTCCAGAAGTTTTCAGGTATTTTTACTACATAAACGATTGTTTTTATTCGCTTTATTTTTGAAAAATATATGAACGGGTACTTAGGAGTATATCTTAAATCCGAAAACTTGAACGCTTGGAGTATATAAAAAAACTTTTTTGAAATGATTACTATCTCCCAAACACACTCCCATCAGTCCAATTTTCAATATGCTACATTACGATTGTTATTACACTGCCGGTATTACCCATAAAGTTTGTGAAGATTTTGTCACCCAAGGTGATAATCCTACCCCTTTTATTGTACTAAGCGACGGTTGCTCAGCATCCGAGCATTCTGAGATAGGGGCCAAAATTCTGACGCACACCAGCAAATATCTGCTTGCAAATGCCACCGATTGGCCTTTAGACTATTTACCATTTGGACAGCAGCTCATTGACAAAGCTTTGAGCATTACCGAACAATTGGAATTGTCTCCCAGCGTCTTGGATGCGACCGTCATGCTGGGATTTTTACATCAAAACAATATTATGGTCTATGTATATGGCGATGGCTGCATACTACTGAAAGATAACGCCGACAACATTCGCACCATTGAAATCGCCTTTACCCATAACGCACCTTATTACTTAACTTATTGGATCGATGAACAACGCGGGCAAGAATATGCCTGCTGTGAAGCCAACCCATTACTCTTGATAGATTCAGTAAATGGACAATCAGAACCCAAGTCGTTTGAAACCCAACTGGCTTTTAGTTTTCCGTTAAATCAATTTAAAATGGTAGCGATTGCTTCGGATGGAGCAGCCCAGTGTATTGATACGCGCAAAAGTGCCAAATTACCGCTTGACCAAGTCGCTACCGATTTGTTGGCTTTTCAGGAATTGTCTGAAGAGTTTGTTCAGTCTCATACCAAAAATACCCTAGAACAGTATGCAAAGCAAGGGATATTTGCCGCCGATGATTTATCAATCGGAGTATTTGTTAACTAATTCACTGCCATTAAGTGGGGGCCACACCCTATTAACATAAAAAAAGTGATTAATATCAATATATTAAATATTAACTTAATGGCATTGACCCGTCGCCCAGACAAATTAAACTATTTTCCAAATGGACACGATCTACCCACTCGAAGCTTGCTGATGGATTAAACCCGCCGCCCAGGCAGCGTCTGTTGGTTTCAGCGGTGGGGTTGGGGGTGCGCTGTAATTAATGCGTCGCTCATAATGGGCGCGTTCATAAGCGGTGCGTAGTGCTTTGCCTAAGTCCAGTGGTATATCCGAATCAGGACGCAGCAACGGTACTGGCAACACCGGCAATGATTCACGCAGTTTTATCGGCCAAACTTCACAATCTGGCCGTTGATAACTTCTGCTAACCATCGCCAAGTAATCAGTTTTTGGTAAACCGACTAAAGGTATCCTAGCACCCTGCCGTAGTAAGTCAATTTCCACTAAATGGATATCCGAATCATAGAAATTAAGCAACTTTTGAACATATTTTTTCCGATGCTTGTTGTTATATTGTTTATTGCTAGGCGAGAGCAATTCAATCACCGTGACCAAATCATCACCTTCAATTCGCTTCAGATAAATACTGGTGATACGAGTTGGGAACGGTTCGGGGAACTTTAAGTGCAACGGTGCCGGTGTTATCGCGGCAGCGGTGGCCGTCGTTTCGGCAACTGAAACATTGCCATTATCCCCATCCCATTGCGTCTCGGTGACCGTGACATCCGGCACCGCGCTGAAGGGGTCTTTTTGATGATCATCAATCACCAGTTGAGTTTCCAATTCAGCGACATATCGTGGTGGCAACCATGACGAGATTTGTTCACGACAGATACTGATCAAAGTATTATGAACATCAGACCATAAACTAGGCGATTCAAGGTAGGGATCCATACCGGGGAAAGGTGAATGAGCCATAGTATTGTTCTCCAATAACGAATCTGGGATAGATAAAGTGCCGTTTGATTATTTATTAATTATAATGGATATCCTTAAAAAGAAGTGCAAGACTGGGATTTAATAATTAACCGAATAAAACCTAATCATGGAGTAAGCTTATGGCCGATTTATCTGAATATCCTGTTGAAATTCGTCCTCTGAGCCAGCAAGAAGGTGGCGGTTTTCTGATCACATTTGTGGATTTTTTGGAATGCATCTCTGATGGTGAAACCATTGATGAAGCCATACAAAATGGCCTAGATGCGTTGCGCGAAACGGTAGCGGCTTTGGAGTCAAAAGGTTATCCAGTCCCAGAACTGTTTCCAGTAAAATTCGGCGCCGGTTTGACTCAAAAAAATCCGATTTATCGAACTTTACTCCGATTTTAGCAAAAAAAAAACCTCAAAGTTTAAATAAACCTTGAGGTTTTTTATAAGCATATTTAAAAATATTTAAAAATCAAGCATTTAAATACTATTATTATGGCAACCATAAATTCTATAGAAAACTTTTCTATGCTAAAATATTTTAAATTGTCATTTGGAGAAAAATAATGTCCTCTGTTACGAATGAACAGATTTTGACACCGTTGTCAAATCAGATACGCGAAGTGTTACAACAAGCTGCGGATCTGGTGGGTATTACACTCAATCAATTTATGATACAAGCGTCACTTGAAAAGGCACAAACGATTATAGAACATGAACAAATAGTGCATCTCAGTCGGCAAGATGCCGAAGTCTTTTTCAAAGCCCTAGATAATCCGCCACCGGCTAATGATAAATTAGTTGAAGCCGTCACTCTCTATAAGGAATCGTCGCTGTATGCTCCGAATAGAAACACTTAACCAAACACATAAGCGCAAATCTTTTGATTGTGGAAATGAGTTACTTAATCAATATTTACAACAGATGGCACGCCAACATGCTGTAAAAGGTATTGCCCGCACATTCGTTTTGATTGATGACTTATACGGCTCTGATATTCTTGGATTTTTTACGTTATCCGTTTGTGAACTTCATGCGGAAGAATTACCAAATCCTTATGCCAAAAAATATCCTCGTCTAGTTCCAGCGGCTAAATTAGCTCGTCTTGCCGTTTCCAAAACTCGACAACGACAAAGTTTGGGTAAATTAATGATGACAGAAGCCATGCAACGTGTAATAAATGTTTCCCAACAAGTGGGAATTATTGGTTTTCTGGTTGATGCCAAAGATGAGGCTGCCAAGTGTTATTATCAACGATATGGTTTTCTTGAATTTCCAAATCAACCTTTAAAACTTTTCCATCCCATTGATACCTTAAAAAGTGCTTTTGAACGAGCAGCCGGGTAGGATGTGTAAACGTCGTAACCAAACACCGTATTTAATGACTAACTCCGATTTATCGAACTTTACTCCGATTTTAGCCAAAAAAAAACCTCAAAGTTTAAATAAACCTTGAGGTTTTTTTTACTGATTTTTTTTCAACTTGGCTCGAATTTCTCAGCTGAACTGAGTTTGCAATCGAGTTCGTAGGTTGGACTGGCAAAAGGGAGTCCAACATATATATTCAGTGTAAGGGAAGTGGAAATAAATAATATACCCATTTTTTAGTGCCCTTTAGGGTACAGTAGCTCGATGCTATGAGGTTGAGCTACCAGTGGGTATGTTATTTTTTTCCAAGTCCCTTATTCTTATTCTAGTCGTTTTTTCAATTGTTTATTCCACTCTGTTAGAGTGATATATTCGCCATAAAGCTTACAAGTGGCATAGCCACGATGGCCTATATGTAGCATACCAGATGTGCTTCTAGCATGTACTCGCACACAAGCCTTGGTGGGCAGATAAATTCCGGTTGGTTTTCTTTCTTTATCCTCAGTCAGCCACCATTCACAAGTCTCAGCATCCGAAAATGCACTTTTCTTATTGATGATGCTAGTACCAATAGTGGATTTTTTAAAAACGAACTTCTCCTCCAAAGTGAAGCATTTATATTTCTGACATGTCTCGCTTGTGCCATCCCAATCGGTCCCACTTGTATCGCAATCTTTTTCTATCTGAAACTTATAACACGTGTTACTTAGTTGGCATTTATCTAATTGCGCTGCCATAACGGAAGTTGAAGTCAATACCGGCACAGCAGATATGCTTAACACACCTGCTACCATCCCAACGGCTAGCGAATTCATTTTCATCACATCTATCTCCAATTTGAGTAAATAAGTCTAACATTGAGGAAAATAGTGCCGAATTACTGCATCTGGTTAAATAGCCCCCATAAAAATATAAAGCAAAAACAAGCGGGGCTTGACTTGTCTAGCTTTAGAAATCTCAAAGAAATCCGTTTTTTTCTAGCAATTTCCGCTCTTGAAATATACTGCACACCGGCACAAATTACTCCCCTAAAAGGCAACCTGAAACCTTCAAAACATTTTCTAAAGTTTTCCGTTTAGGCTCTGTTTAGATATGCTCCCAAAGTTGAGAATTTTGCCATTGTCCAATAAAAAATTTGGTTAATATTAATTATCTTAATGATAATATCCATTAGCACTCGCAAATCAGGTGGGTATTTTGTCAGTGGGTTGCTGGTTTGCATTTAGCCTTTGGAGCCATACTAGATATATGCTGTAAAGAACCGAAAATTTGCCATCCGCCCTCAAACAAAATTTTTTTTAACCGTCATCGCAAATTTGGACAACTCATCAGCACTAATAAATAATCATGGGCTATTTTCCAATTGACGGCTGATTTATGCCGGTTTGCCCTTTATTTAGATATGCTGTTGAAATATCGAAATTTGCCATTGGCAGCCAAAATTTTTGAGCAACTCTCTATAATGACTACACACTTCCCCTAAAAGGCAACCTTAAACCTTTAAAACATTTTCTAAAGTTTTCCGTTTAGGCTCTGTTTAGATATGCTCCCAAAGTTGAGAATTTTGCCATTGTCCAATAAAAAATTTGGTTAATATTAATTATCTTAATGATAATATCCATTAGCACTCGCAAATCAGATGGGTATTTTGTCAGTGGGTTGCTGGTTTGCATTTAGCCTTTGGAGCCATACCAGAATATGCTTTAAAGAACCGAAAATTTGCCATCCGCCCTCAAACAAAAATTTTTTTAACCGTCATCGCAAATTTGGACAATTCATCAGCATATATATATAAGTGAACCTAGATTTGTGGAATTGGCACAACCAATTTGTTTTATTCCACGATTAAAATCGGATCACGATAGCTTGGGTATTTTGTCAGTTAATTAAAATTTTGACGTTTAACCGCGCTCGTGAAAAAATTCTTGAATTTCATCGCAAAAACCGAAAAAGCGTCAGCAATTAATAGGGTATTTTGTCAACTGGGAGTCATGACTTATGTCGGAAAAAGCCAGAAAAGCAATAAGTTCCATTTCGGACAGCGATTGGGAACTTATCATAAAACGATTAGTCCTATATGTTCAATTGAAATTGAAATTGGATAATGCTCAGCAGAGGGTGGAAAAAACCATCAGACAATTTTTCGACGAGGAAAGGGGTACGTGGGTTCCCCAAAACCCCGTTGTCGAATCTCTGACAAAACATCTTATCGGGATTATCGACAGACAACAAACCGGCAATAATCGTTAGGAGTTGTATGAGTATGCCATCGGAACAGATTAAAAATGCGCTTAACGCAATCCCAGAGAGTGAGTGGTCAAATATCTATAGGAGATTATATGTCTATAGCAGATTCCGGATTAAAATAACAAAGGATGGTGGGCTTCGGGTTATAAAAGGAATTCCGACCATTTATCATCCTCACTCAGACGACATGGCTAAGGATTTTGTACAGGAAGCCATAAAAAAACTTTTTTCTGGGGAACGGAAAACATGGAAACCCAAAGAGCCTCTCGTAGAATCCCTTCTGGAATATCTCATGGGGGTTATCGACAGTTTACTCAGTGCGGAAGTAAAAAGTGATGAAAATACCAAGTGTACTTCCATAGCGTTGTTAGAAAAGAATGACCCTGAAAACGAGACCAGAACACACTTTCAAATAGCGGATAGTCGCCCTACGCCTGAAGAGCAAGTGCTTGAACAAGATGAATTTGACAAATTCAAGGAATTTTGTAAAAACGATGTCACTGTGTATAAAATCTTCCAATGTGCATTGGAAGGAATCATTCAACGGAGAGAGGTTGCAAAATGTATAGGTTGCACAGTCACTGACGTGACAAATGCCAAAAAACGGATGAAGGGAATGGCTCGCCAGTTTTTTATTGACAGCCCCCTGTTTGTTTAAGTACACATAACGCAGAATAGCGAGGACATAAACACAATGAATCGGTTAAAAGAGCTTAATGCTTCTATAGACAATGATCCAAAAATCATTGCCACTTTGCCGATTGCAGATGTTGATATGCTGTTAGATGATATGGGTGTGGATCTCACGCCTTTTATTGAAAAAGAGCTCAATTTCATCAATGGCATCAAGGCAAAATGGCAACAACAAGAAGATGACAACGCAACGAACTTGTTTAACGGAGTAACGGACAAGGCAACGGACTTGCTGAATCAATTTTCCCAACTGATTATTACCCTAAAAACGCCGCTGCTTGAAGCAGTCGGTGGTGCAGCCGGTGCCGGTGCCGGTGGGAAAGAAACAGAAAAATCGGTTTTATCGCTGCCAATGGAAGAGAATGAATCTCTCTCTAATGAGACAGAGGATTCTAGCTTAATGGTTTCTCAAGGTGATGAGGGCTGGATGCTCTCCTTTCGGACTATGCAGCCTGAACTGGCGGGTAAAAGTGTTTTACTGGTTATCACGGATAGCATGGGGAAAGTGGTAACAACTGAAACAAAACAGTTGGAAGAAGATGATGAAGTATGGGAATTTGAATACGCCTTCCCAGAGGACATCAATTTAGGACAATCCCTTCTGATTGACATTAGAGCCACATAAGCGGGGGGATAAAATAGATGTCATCTGATGATCCTAAAAAAAAAGTTGACCATCAAATAGAAGTAACTGGATTGGTTGGTAACAATGAGTTTATTGAGGCAGTCAATGTTACCCTTAAACTGAAAAAGCTCATTCAAAAAAAGCCTTTTCAGGATACTTTGTTTGGGGAAAAAATGGTTTTCCTGAACGCCTTGAGACAAGCCGTAGCTCATAAAAAAGAGTTATGGCTTAGTCAGTTTTTACCGGATGATAAGCCCTCATTATCTGAGCAAGTTCCAAATTGGTTCACTAAAATAAAAGGCCATCCTGATTGGTGCCAACTGGCCCGTCAAAGTTTACTGAAAGCAAAAATTCTCTGTGCCAAAGAAGCGATTGACTACCCAGCAGTCAATCAGGAAGGCTGGAAAAAGCTGGCCGATAAAACGGGTTTTCCGGTCGGTTTTGTCTATGAACTGTTTTTTTGGCTAAAAGAACAGGAACAGACTCCAGTTGATCAACGGGAAATCCCAGTACTACTGGAAAAGGGATACGGTGAAAAAGGAGAATCCGCTTATCTCGTTATAGAGCGGCTAGAGTTAGGCATCCCAAGTCCGCCGTATCCGCATCCCATTAATATGGCTAACATTCCCGTTAGCGAAGATTTTCAAAAGGCGGTTGAGCGAGCCTTTGTGTATGTTAAAAGTGAATTATTAAAGTCGAGAGATTGTGAGGAAAAGGATATTCCCGTTTTTCGTTGGTGGCTTAAAAAAGCTCCCAACGAAAAGGCCATATTCGCACTTGAAGGCCCTTCTTTTTACGGAGCCTTCGCCGCCGGCATGTTGATTTTAGCGCGACAATTAAACCTTTATCCCAAGACCGCAATTACCAGTGATGGTGATAAATATGGGCGTATTTCAAGCATTGGGGGACTTACTCAAAAATGTCAAGCGGCTAATCGGCAAAGCTGGAAAATCATTATCGCCAACCAACAAAATACCCAACTGGGCGACAATGACATCAGCGATATTCAAATTCCGTTGCTACGTGCTAAAACAATTGAGGAGGCAATCAGATACTTAACGTCGGGGATAGGATTTGAGAGCCTAGACTACCTTGAACTTGTTTATAAGCGATGGGGACAATTGCTGCTCACAGAAGTGCCACAAAAGACACCGGATGCTCAGGTTGATGAGATAGACTTTGACAAAATCACCAAACCGATGACAGTCCGTTATATCAAGGGGCTAAACAAAAAAACTGAGGAAGTCCATGATTGGGATAAAGAATTTTCCAACCAACCTGAAAAACTCAGACGATGTGTGATCTATGGCTGGGAAAAAGTCGGCAAAACCCGACTACTTAGGCATGAAGGCAGAAAAATTAGCCAAGAAAATGCGGATAAGCTCAAACAAGGTAAGCTTGATTTAGAACAAGTCACTATTCCTATTTTTCTCCAATGTGCCGATTTAGCGAACCAATTAAAAGGGGAAACCACGTTTGAAGACGCTCTCATTGCCGCACTCCGGGATGAATACCAAATCAATGGTCAAACTCTGAGCGATAAGTTTGTGGTCTTGATTAAAGACAAATTTCAAAAGGGCAACTGTGTTTTACTACTTGACGATTTTCATAGTGTCAATAAAAAAGTTCGGCCCAAATGGGTCGATAAACTCAACACATTTGCCAGAAATTATCGACAATGTCGGATAATAATAACTGTCCAGCAATCGCCCAAAAACAACAAAGACGACTATGCTGATCTGCCGTTAGAGATAGCCGCACAATCGGATGAAGCGATACTCGAATTGATGAGTCCTTTTAGCAACGATTGCCCTTACAAAGGGCTACATTTTTTTGATGTCAATGACGCAAAATATTTTTACGGGCGCGAAAAACTGACTCAGAGGTTGCTCAAGAAAGTTAAAGACAGCAATTTCTTAGCGGTTTTAGGCAATTCGGGCAGCGGCAAATCTTCTGTTGTACGGGCTGGGTTGCTGCATCAATTGAAATTAGGGGAGAAACTACCGGGCAGCGAACAGTGGAAAATTTTTCCACCCATCACGCCGGCTTGGCAAAACCAAAAACCGCTGGAAAATTTAGCACGGGTGTTTGTGCCCTCAGATTTATCAGAAATTGATTATGCCAACTATTTCATAAAGGTTAAGAAATTGCTTGCCACCGGTGCAGATGGCTTAAAACAACTGATTAACGCGATTGATGCTGACCGTGTGGTGTTAGTGATTGACCAATTTGAGGAAATATTTACCCGTTGTGATAAAATTGAACGGCAAAACTTTTTTGACTGTCTGCTCGGTGCGTTAGCCCACCATAAACTCTGTTTGGTGATAGTGATACGGGCCGATTTTCATGGCAAGTGGGCCGAATATGCTGAACTAAGTGGTAAAATTGACGATAATTCAGTCACTGTCTCCAAAATGACATTAGACGAATTGGAACAAGCCATCACTGAACCGGCTAAAAAAATCGGTTTGGGCATTGAACAAGATTTGGTCAGACAAATACTCAAAGATATGGAAAACAGCCCAAGCAACCTGCCACTGCTGCAATTTTCCCTAGAACGATTGTGGCACAACAACAACGTGAATTGGCTTACCCTTGCTGAATACAACCAGATTGGTGGTGTCGAAGGAGCCTTGAAAAATCATGCGGATAAGGTTTATCAATCACTATCACCGGAAGAACAAGAAACAGCGCAGTGGATTTTTCAGGGCGTGACCCAATTAGGAGAGGGGGTAGAAGACACGCGCAAACAAATCGCTAAACCAGATTTAATAACGGCCAAATACCCAGAAGCTTTGATAGATAAAACCCTTGATAAATTGATAAAGGCTCGCCTAGTGGTTTCATCAAATCCGTCCTGGGCGGACAAAGAAACCCATGAGAGTTCCATGAATCCTTAATCTCACGAACAACCTCCGAGGTTTGGCAAACCGAGGAGGTTTTCCCAAGTTCAAGCTATAGTGGCTAAAGCCTACTAACCCAATCAATTATTAATTAGTGCCCTTTAGGGCACTATTGGCTTTGCAAGTGATTCATACCGTGATAAATGCCTTACAAAAACCGGAAAGTAACCAATGATAGTAATAGATATTGCCCATGAAGCATTGATACGTCATTGGCCTCGCTTACGCGAATGGGTCAATGAGGACCGTGACTTTAAAACTTGGCGAGATCGCTTTGGAGCCGATGT
>Ga0233403_10001669_pt1 | contig 10176 bp, 4 predicted proteins | sample Na_oxic_1_MG_FD_179866 | JGI IMG/M metagenome (GOLD analysis project Ga0233403, IMG submission 179866) | Seawater microbial communities from Saanich Inlet, British Columbia, Canada - Na_oxic_1_MG | ecosystem: Environmental > Aquatic > Marine > Inlet | place: Canada: British Columbia | collected...
TGAACCTATTGTGCAACGAAATTGCGCTATCGTGATATAGATGTCCAGATAAGCTCCAACCGAGACCTGACAGGTTTTGGAAACCTGTCAGGTCTTGAATTGGAACAAAACGAAGTCAGCGAAGCGAGCGGTCAATGCCATTAATTCTACTTTGTTACATTTAATTTCCTATGATTTTCTATGACATATATACAATTTGGGGTTAGTATTTTTCGTAAGGCAAATTAGAGGATGTTTGTGTCATAAAAAATAATTTCATTTATAGCATCTAAATATCCAATAATGACTTAAATTTGCTTCAGGTGAATTGAAATAGGCATTTTATTCTTAAATATTTTTGGAACGAAACAATCATGCGGCTCTTTTAAGTTTAAAATAGACTATTTTACCGAATTTAAAGCAAACAACATCCTCTGCATCTAGCCAGGTAGCCCACCTTTCAATCTCAAAAATTTTGCGGTTGTCAAGCTCTGAATGCCGATGCACACAAAAACACGTTTGCCCACCCTACCTGGCTAATAACTTAATTCTTAATGTCTATAATTTTTCTAACCCAGGCTTCAATCAGAAATACCCTGCATTGAAAAAACGGGGTTTCTTCAATACAGGGCAAAAGCAGCTAATTTCTTTTTTAATTAGAAATTAATAATGGCTTCGTTATTTTAAAAACCAAAGAAATCCGATTTTTGGAAAAATTTCTAAATATTTGGTCATAATCTATTGATTAAATAACTGATAACTTATGCCCTGCCCTTGCTAAATAATCACTTCAAATAGCCACCACTCTGACTTGACACGCTACTCCCCTCATTTCTGGAAAACAGATTCCACCAAATTCATCAACCATTTTCCAATAGCTAATCGTTGTACAAGGGCAATCGGGGGCGCGAAATTGTACAGCGAGTTGGACCGTCGCATTAGGGTGTGTGGTGGGAATAGGTATTTCCTTTTCCAAGGGAATCAGGTTTGCCAAAGTTGAAGATAAGGGCACCGCAGTTTCCCCCGACTTTTTAGTCACTATCAAATCTTCGTCTTGACAAACCAAGCGACGATTTTCCCACGCTATACTGCCCAAATTTTGGATTTCCCAAATTTTTTCAAAGCTTTGATTTATTGTCACGACGCTATTATCGGGAATCGTCACATCACGCACAAAGCCGCTATAATCATTGTGATATTTCGTATTTTGGAGGCTGCGAATACGAATCGGTCTTACCCAACCTGAAAAATAGTAACGTATTAGAACCAGTGGATGTACGTTCAGCGCGACTGCCAGTGAAATAAATGTAGAAAGTTTGATTTCATCGGTGGTTCTTTCATCCAATATTTTATAAAAACCATTACGACTGATATGCGCTCTTTCGATTACTTTTGTTTTTGATATTCCTAACTCTTTGATTCTTATATGAATATATTGAGATAACTCCTTAGCACCCATGATATAACTCCAAAAATTTAAAAAAATTTAAAAAAAATTTCATTTTGTACCCCGCAGTGGACACTTTTTATTTTATAATACGCCCATGCTTGAAAAAACAGGTGAAAATTTTTTCGTTTTTCGGCATGACTGCTTATGGATAGGCGATGTTTTCTGGTTCCCACGCCGGCCGCGTGGGAACCAGAAAAAGAACGTCGTGTGTAGGGCATTTTAGAGAGTTGCTCTAAATGCGAATACGTTTTATCGCGATATAATATTGAGATTAGGTGGATTTTTTACTCAGCCTTAACAGATTTGATAAAAAAATCAGCCACAACCATCGATCAATCATCAGGGCTAAAGTCACATTAGTGACCACCCGAAAATTTTTCAAAAAGGGGTTGAAATTAAAAAACCGGCCCTCACTTAATGAAATTCATGGGATAGTTCCCTAAATTTTAATTTTCTTTACCTCTAATAAATGGAGTCAAAGTAGATGTTTTATCGAAAAACCATACCCTTATGGTTAATTATTTGGGTAGGGTTAGTTATGCCTTATGGCGTTCTTGCGGCAGGTAATGTCACGGGAACAGTGATGGATATAGGCAATAACCCTTTACCCAATATCAGTGCAATTGCGTCTCAGTGGAATTGTAACGGCTGGTACCAAAAAAGCACTGCAACGACGGATGTCACAGGTCATTATAACCTGAATTTGGCAGAGGGTGTTTACCGGGTTACCTTCCACGATAATACCGGTACTTATGCCGAGCATAAAACGACAAAAATGACCGTGACAGATGGAAGCACCATGTCCGGGATTAATGCTCAGTTAGTTTTGGGCGGTGATATTGCTGGTACGGTTACTAATGCGAGTAGCACACCTGTTGAAAATATTAAAGTGACGGTTCATGTTTTAAATGATAATAGTTGGTACTGGTTAGACTCTACCAGTACCGATAATGTAGGCTATTATAAGTTTACTGCTCTCAAACCGGGGACATACCATCTACGCTTTTCTGACAACAATTGGCCCAAATTTTATCAGGAGGAGTATTATAACGATGCAGCAACTCTTGATGCGGGAACGGATGTTCAAGTCACCGCAGGAAATACGACATCCATTTCCAATGTGATCAACGAAGGTGCTCATATTATTGGAACAGTGATAGATGAAAACAATCAGCCGTTGGAAAGCGTTAATGTAGAAGCTTATTTCTGGAATGGTGATTACTGGGATTGGCAAGCGTCTTTTCATACTGATAGTAATGGTCAGTATGATTTAACAGGTTTATCAAATGGTGAATATGCACTAAAATTCAGTTCATCTACCCATATTACTGAATATTATACAGATGCCTTTGATAGAGATAATGCCACAAAAATTGCGGTTCTAGCAGGAAAAACGACGACAAATATTAATGCTCAGTTAGCACCTGGTGGTTTTATTTCAGGCACGGTTACTGATATAAATGCGAATCTGCTACAAAATATTCGCGTTGAAGTTTACGATATAAATGGCGATTGGCAGAAATCTACCTACACTGACAGTGATGGAAATTATACGCTGGGTGGCTTAAATACCAGCAGTTATAAACTTTTATTTGAACAGCCTGATTGGGATAATGTTGTCTATGCTCCAAAAACAGTAACAGAAATTCAAGTAACAGTAGGTCAAACGACATCAGGTATTAACGTACAACTCGGTGCAGCCGGACATATCACCGGCATCGTCACGGATAAAGACAATAAACCGTTATCAGAAGTTCAGGTCACTGCCTTTCAACAGCAAGGTAATGTTTGGTCGCATATTCAAGATACTCGAACAGATGATATGGGATATTATGTCCTAACGGGTTTAGGCACCGGAAATTATCAGGTTGAGTTTTCCTGCTACAATAGTGATTTGCCTAGTGAATACTACAATGATACCTTAAATATTTCTGATGCAACTGATATATCAGTAACCGCAGGTAATGCAACTACTGATATCAATGCACAATTGGCTGTAGTGGGTGGCAGTATTATATCGACAGTGCCGGCTATACCATCTAATCTTAACACTACTATCGTTTCCCAAACGGAAATGACATTAAATTGGACCGATAATAGTGATAATGAAACCGGTTTTAAGATTTTCCGCAATGGCACCGAATTAACACCCAGCCCTAAAGTTGTGGCAAATGTCACCAGTTTTAATGATACCGGTTTGACTTGCGCTACGGCTTATACCTACGAAGTCAAAGCGACAAATGCTAACGGAGACTCCGCTGCTATTTCTGCCAACGCGACAACACAAGCCTGTCCGCTTCCTGTTGTTTTTCATAGCTTGACGATTCAAACCCCAGGTACCGGTAAGGGTAGTATTGAGGGTACTGAGGCAGGTAGTCATGCAGAAGGCACACTGGTGACACTCACAGCGGTTGCGGAAACCGGTTCGGAATTTAAAGCTTGGACACCAGCCATTTGTGAAAAAACCTTTATCTTAACTTCAGACTTCACTTGCACCGCAGAATTTACTCTAAAACCACAAGTGCCTGAAGTTGATTTAGTCACAAGTGATTTCTGCAAGTTGAATCCTGATTATTCAGAATGTCAAGTGGTTAATGCTTGCAAAGAAAACCCCAATGATTGTATTACCGGTTTTAAATTAATAGACTCAACTATTCCAACGGTGGCTATTGCTAATAGTCTAGATTTATCTCAACCATCAATATCGCCCGTCATTGATATCGTTGGCTTAAAAGCCAGTTTCGCCGCACACGGTGATAACCTCAGCGATGGAACCAATATAACGGTAGAAGATTGCGAAAATATGCAATTATTACCAGGTGGAGACAATGCAAAACGGGAATTCTTTTGTTCACAATGGGGATTACCGGGCATCAAAAAAGGGGTTGTAAAAGACCAAAATGGGGCTGAATTGTATGATTTCGAGGTAGATGCAAGATACGATTGCAAAGCCGTCACCGAAATCCCAGTCGCAGAATGTGAAACACTTTCTAAGCTATACAACGAAACCAATGGCAAAGATTGGAAAAATGCGGCAACCAATAAATGGCTGATTGATATTACGCCTTGTGGGTGGGATGGCATCACTTGCGCGAATGGACATGTCACCCAGTTGTTGTTAGCAGACAATAATCTTTCCGGCTCTTTGCCCGATCTTTGCCCACTCACTGAACTTGAAGAATTGGACTTGTCTAACAACGCCATTGAAGGGGAAATTCCTAGCTGTCTATCTAAGCTAAAATTTGCCAATCTATTTGGTACACAAGTACAATCTGTTATTGCTAACATATGCAAGTGGAATCCCACACTGAGTTGGTGTAAAGAAACCTCTCCACTTCAAAGTGTCGTTACAGCCTGTCAGCAAACAGCCAATTCACCGATTTGTAGCACTAAAATTAAGTTTATTCCCTCTGTTGGAGCCGTTATTGCGACTGAGCCTAATCAGCCAGTGGTCACTGACTATGTTGGGTTACCGGTCAGCTTCACCGCGATTGGTAGTGAACTTAATATTGATACCGAAATGACGGTAGAAGACTGCTCTGATGTGCTTTTGCTGCCTAATGGTACAATAACAAAACGTGAATTTTACTGTATGCAGTGGGGATTACCGGGTTTGAAGAAAGGTGCTTTCAAAAAAGCAGACGGTCATTTGCTTTACGAATTTGATGTAGATACCAAGTATATCTGTGAAGCGGTAACAGAAATTCCTATAGAAGAATGTCAAACCCTATTGACATTATACAACAGCACCCAAGGTCAGGAATGGAAAAATGCCTCTACTAACAAATGGTTAAGAGATATTAAACCTTGTGGTTGGAGTGGTATAACTTGTGGAAATGGGCGCATAACGAAAATTGATTTGGAAGAGAATCAATTAAGTGGTTCTATTCCTGATTTAAGTGCGTTGACCGATTTAAAACGGCTTGACTTGCGAAATAATCAGTTAAGTGGTTCGATTCCAGATTTAAGTGCGTTGACCAATTTAGAGTGGCTTTGGTTGTCTTATAATCAGTTAAGTGGTTCCATTCCGAACTTAAGTATGTTGACTAATTTAGAGTTGCTTGGCTTGTCTTATAATCAGTTAAGTGGTTCCATTCCTGATTTAAGTCATGCTTCAAATACTTTGACAGCACTTTATCTTACTAATAATCAACTGTGTGGAGAAATTACGCCTTCTTTAGCTTCTTTGGTACACATTTCAGACCCTGATTCCTCCACTAAGTTTTTTTCTATTTCCGACAACCATTTATGGACCAATGACTCGACACTGATTGCCTTTTTAAACAAAAAGGAACCTAGCTGGGCTAATACGCAAACACCTGCTGAAGGTTGTGGGGTGCAACCCACCACGCCCTCAACGCCCACAGTTTCTTATGGTGGTGGTACACCATCCATGCCATCCATTCCTGCTGATGGAAGCATTAATGGTAGCTATAACAATGGTGGTGCTACTGTCACCGAAGATTTTACCGTGGAACCTGGTAGCTCTATCAGCAATCTAGTCATTGAGGGTAAAGTGACCAACCATGGGACGATGAGCAACGTAACGATTGAAGAATGCGCGGAACTCATTGGCGGTAAGCTTTCTGGCTATATCACTAATCATGGTCTAGTGCATGATTTTGAATTTGTCGGTGCAACCCTGACAGGTGGTATGTTATCTGGCCATATTTACAATAAGAGTAAAGTGGGTGGTCGCTTTATTGATGTCACACTGTTAGCGGACACTGTTATTGAAGGTGGCATTTTGGAAGGTAAAATTCAGGGAGATTGTGAAGCACCAGCCCTGCTAAAAAACCTGACTGTGAAAAAAGGTAGTCATTTGTCTTGCGTCACTATTGATGATAGTGTGATTTTAAAAGACGATGTTATCCAGGAACCTGTGTGGGATGAATATGAAACAGGTGAAGTCTTAGAACTGGGCTGTGGCAAAACGATTACCATTCCAAAAGAAACCGGTGATAGTGTGGTTTTAGAAGATGATGTTATCATTACCGATGAACAAAAAAACGCTGTGGAAATTGAGGGCATCTCTCCATTAGTGACTACAATTGGTAATTCTACTGTTTTTACTATTAAAGGTAAAAATATACCTAATGGTATTGGTTTTACTGTAGGTGATTGTGTATATTCTAATGTAAAACTTGAAGGTGGTACTTCAACACAACGTCAATTTATTTGTACGCAATATGGTGAACCAGGCATTAAAAGAGGTTTAGTAAAAGATAAACCTGGAGGGAAAATACTTTCTCAATTTGACGTAACGGCTCAACTGTTGGTACAACCTCTCGTCTATGTTACCACGAATGCCTATTTGTTCAATGAAGACAATAACATCATTGAAGTCTATTTGACCAGTGATATGCAAGGTCAAGAGGTTAGTGAAGAACTGTATGATGCTTATCTAGTTGTCGTTCTACCTAATGGCGGACTTTTATTTGATGTATATGATGAGGAAAATCTCAGGGAAGAACCGGTCCCTTATGTTTCAAATTTTGAACATAAAGATATAGGTGATTGGTTAACCGCTATCACCTATTCTTTTACTGAAAACAGCCCTGTGGGTGAATACTCAGTTCATCTTATATTAGTAAATAGTGGTGAAAATTTTCCCAAGGATGAAAATGAAGCTGATAAAATCGTTGCTGAAGACAGTGTGACATTTTTTTATGATCCTGACTCTACTTCTGTCTTTATAGGTAACGATCATGACCAAAACACACGGACTGGATATCAGAATACTTATCCGATCACTGAAGAAAATGCAGTGCTAGCAAGGCGTGGTAGTTTGCGTGATATTACTCAAAATACTGGGCTTTTTATTGCGAAGCTCACTAAAAATGGGTTTGGTGTTTTTAACAAGGATAAGGATATTGAGAAAAACAAGGGTTTTCTTCAAGATCCTATTGACTATTATTTTGCTCTTGAAAGTGATGTTATACTGGGTAAATTAGATGATAGGCAGAGAGATATCCTATTTGTGACAAAAGTTATAAATGAGGTGTTTAATAGCCAATCTTTATGGCAAGCTAAACACTTGGCTGATGGGGTGAAAAAAGCATTTAATGCGTTTAATCAACGTGCTAGAGCGTTAGCTGAATTTGGTGATTTTGAGATCACGCTGAACTTTAAACATCAAGGAATATTTACCTTGTTTGAGAAAACACATTACTTAAATGTAACAGTACAACCACTGATACTGTATGACATTTATGGGAATGTATCCGCCAAGTATGTACCCGCCAATCCTACGATGAAAGAGGCTGCTATTTATCGTTACGATGAAAATGATGAAAATCATACTGATCTTTTTGATGATATAGCAAATTTTGAGGTGTCTTCGACTGGACAGAAAAGAATACCAGTCCCTATGATTGGGCTTTACTTGATAACTGCAACAGATAAGAAAACTCACAAGGAGTATAAAAAGATGCTCCTCCTTGATAAAGTTGATGCAACTCACAAAGTTAGTATTGATTATTAAACCCGCGTAAGTAAAAGCCAGGTAAGGTGGGCAACATCTTTTTGTTGCCCACCAGGCTAACTCAATCAACTGAAAGCCTCAAAAATAGGGGACAGACCACCTTTATTATCGAAGCAACTCTTACTGACAAAGGGAAATTTTATTTGCCATTCTGAAAAGTATACCTTTTGCATAAAAGGTGGTCTGTCCTAGCCTGTCGAAAAACAGCCCTTAACTCTCCCTTAGAGTTTCCCGCTTTTTGGATTTTTATTTAACAAGAAAAATGTGGCTAATTTTGTAATTATACGATGTTTCTACAATCCAAAAAACGGAAAGTTAAAATTTGATAAAATTGCTTTTTTTCGACAGGCTAGGTCTGTCCCCTATTTTCTCATAAAACGACAGTGGCTGATGAAATTGGTTATTGGAAAATCAGTGAATTGCCAACGGGAACTTATACCGTTATTATCAGCAAAGATGGCAACATCATTGCCTCTAAAAACGTGACTGTAGAAGGTAACAATCCCACTATTGAAGTCAATGTTGACTGGGTTGAACCCGCTTCATGTCGTATGTACGCCGTACATGATGAAGGGCGTAACCACAGCCTATTCTTTACGATAGATGTGTTGGATAACTTTGATGTCAAGTTACTGGGAACGATGTATCACAAGCATGATATTGAATCGCTTGCCATACATCCCAGCAATAACCAACTGTTTGCAGCGGCTGGTAAAGATGGACTTGAACCCGGTTATCTCTATACCGTCAATGCCAACACGGGGGCGATTTCTCCCATCGGTGACACGGGTTTTAGAGACATTAACGGTCTATCCTTTAAGCCGGATGACGGCACATTATGGGGATGGACAAAAGGTGACGGCTTAATCCAAATTGACATCGCCACCGCTAAGGGCGTTTTGGAATTGCCCTATAAAGGTGCGATTGAAGACATCACTTGGAATAATGCAGGAACGATACTTTATGGTGTCATGGATAACACGTTTTTGGCTTACGATAACCAAACAAAAACGGCTAAAGTCTTAGATTGCACCGTAAAAGGGGGTGAAATTGAGGCACTTGAAATGATGCCTGGCGATGCTGACAATAAATTACTGTTCAGTATGCACAATGACAATACCTTGAGTATTCGCTCTATCAATGTAGACTCTTGCGAACAAGCCGAAGTCAACATTTCGACTGCCCTTGAAGGTATTAACCTTAATGATGTTGAGGGAATTGCTTTACCGAAGGAAGCTTGCACTCATTAAAAGTGATTGAGGGAATATCATGGTTTTGGGAATAAGGAAATTCCCGAAACATCAAAAAGGATTTACCTTTTATTCGTTTATTTCCTAAATTGACTATATAACCATTTTCTCATTATTCCACGCTGGCGCGTCAATGCCATTAAGTTAAGGAATTTTATTGGAATCCAAACCGTAAGTAATGGAGTATTCGGCTTAAAATTAAAGAACTTCCAAATCTAAAGGTTTGGACTCCAATGCTTCACTTAATGGCAGTGACCCAACCTACGCTCGCTCATTTGCCTTGTCAAATAACCAATTCAAGGTATCAAAAACCTTTTGCAAATTATCCGTTGCTGATATTTGGTTAGGGTCTTTGGTAAAGACATTATTTTCTAGTTTTGCAAATTCCCAAGCTTTTCCCGTGGTAACAACACCGTAGCATATTTCTAGACCTTGACTGGAAGCGGCAATCATCTCAGCTAAAGCCTGCGCCCACCCCTCCTCAAATTGGTCTTGCTTTGCTTCTATAACGCAGATCGGAGGAACTGACATAAGAGCCTGCTCAGTCATAGAGGCTATTAGATAATCAGGTTCGCCCACCAGACCTTTTTCTTTATCAACGTTGTAGGTGACGTGCGACCAGACATGCAACGCCTTATATTTTTTCTCAACCAGATTTAATATAGGTTTGATAATATCCTCACAAGTAGCCACTTCGTTAATAAAACTCATGGTGCTGTTCAACTTTTCCGTAATGTCTGTCAAGTAGACTTGTGTTATTTTGATATTCAAGGTATCAATAAATGGTTTTTTCTTAATTTTGGTCTCGAATTGGGTGGCGACTTCCGAAACCTTTTTAAAATCACTGTATGACATAATAGTCCTTCTTAAATGTTTTCCTTGGCCATTTAGCAAGCGTAGCACCTCTCAAAAACGCATTGCTAAATAGTCGTTACAAACCTGACAGGTTTAGAAAACCTGTCAGGTTTTTTTTTGCCTTAACGAACAAATTCAATTTGAAAGTGTTAAAATAT
>Ga0233403_10001670_pt1 | contig 10173 bp, 6 predicted proteins | sample Na_oxic_1_MG_FD_179866 | JGI IMG/M metagenome (GOLD analysis project Ga0233403, IMG submission 179866) | Seawater microbial communities from Saanich Inlet, British Columbia, Canada - Na_oxic_1_MG | ecosystem: Environmental > Aquatic > Marine > Inlet | place: Canada: British Columbia | collected...
GCGGTAATAAAGGTCTTCCCTAAAATATCCCGATTCTATATCAGCTTCTGGATCACGGTTAGTTGCACAAATAAAACGGATATCAACTTTTTCTAAGTAATCGCTACCTACTTTTTGAATCATACCAGTTTGTATAAAACGTAGTAACTTACTTTGTAAATTTAAATCTAGTTCACCAATTTCATCTAAAAATAATGTGCCACCATTAGCTAAAGAAGCTGCTCCTTCTCTCGCTTTATCAGCTCCAGTAAATGCACCTTTGATGTGTCCAAAAAGCTCACTTTCTATTAAATTCGGCGGAATAGCCGCACAATTAAGGGGAATAAAGGACTGATTCTTACGTTGGCTTTCCTTATGAATCGCTTCAGCACAGAGTTCTTTACCAGTACCACTTTCTCCAGTAATAAATACTGATGCTTTACTGGTAGCCACATTATCAATAATACGATAAATAGTTTGCATCGCTTCACAGGCACCTATAAAACGGTGATATTGTTTACGATATAACTTTTCCTGGTAAAAATTAACTTGTTTATATAATTTCTGTTGATGTAGTGCGTTACGTAGTGTGACGAGAAGCCGATTATGTTGGAACGGTTTTTCCAGAAAATCAAAAGCACCGCAACGCATAGCTTCTACCACAATATTGACCGCATTTTGCGCTGTCATCACAATGACCGGTATTCCCAATTTCTGTTTTGTGACATGTTTCAAAATTTCCATGCCATTCATATCTGGAAGACCTAAATCAAGTAAAATCGCGCTTGGAATGGTTTCTTCCAGAAAATCTAATGCGCCCTTTCCGGTTTTGACATGTGTTAAAGTAACCGGCTCTTTTTTTAACAAAGCTTGGCATGTTACAGCAAATGGCTGTTGATCTTCAACGAGTAATACAATGGAGTGTACGTCTTTTGTCATATTCAATTTTAAAATACTCTTTAAACCTAATGTGCAACTCTTTTTTAAATCCAGTGTAAATATTTAAATATTTATGGCATGGTTCAATTCAAGGTAACACTTGGAATTCTTCGCAGTGCTTTATGCTAAAGACAAAGCGAAGAACTCCCCACTATGTATGTATTACCCCTAATTCATGATTTTTGAATAAAGGATTCTAAAACGGTATTTTGGCTTACCACCTATCATTTTCATGTAAAGCATTGATTTTATGTGATTTTTTGTTCAGGATAAATATTCAACTTGAATTTTTGTTTTGCTAAAAGTGATAGGTGGTAAGGGTATTTTGGCTACTAAATTGACATTTTGGAAAAATTGCCAAAAATAGATAATTCTAGTTTGGCGTTTTCTAACTCTTGTTCAGCTTTTTGGCGTTCACTTATTTCTTGTTGTAATTTTAAATTCAACTCTTGAGTTAAACGATATTGCGTTTCGAGTTCTTTGTTCTGGTGCTGTAATTGTGTATTGAGTTGTAAAGCCAATGTATGTTGGGTTTTAAGTTCAGCATTTTTAGTAACCAATTGTTGTTGTAAACGACAAAGGGTTAAATGTGTATTGATTCGAGCTAAGACTTCTTCTTGTTGAAACGGTTTAGTCACGTAATCCACGGCACCTAATTCAAAAGCTTTAATTTTATCGCCAGTATCAGACAGTGCCGTCATAAAAATAATGGGAATTTCTTGTGTTTTAGTGTTTTTTTTCAGTTCTTTACAGGTTTCAAAACCGGAAATACCTGGCATCATCACATCTAACAAAATTAAGTCTGGTTTTGAAGAAGCTGAATTCATGAACTGCAAAGCCTCATCACCACTTCGTTCTACTAAAACTTTAAAATCATTAAGCGTTAAAAAATGGGATAACACCGTTGTACTTACAGCACTGTCATCCACAATAAGAATAGTGGGGGATGATTGCATATCATTCAGTACCTTAGCTTAGAGACACGGCAGTCAATAAAAAAGTGTGGTGGGCAACAAAAAGAATGTTAACCCCCCTTGTATTTTAGGTCCATTCAAGTGATATACGCTTTAGTTTTGGATTCCAATCAGACAGTTTTTTTTGACTCCAAAACTATAGCATTTTTCGATTGAGTAAACCCTATTATTTTTCCTAAATCTCTTATCTCCTATTAAATAATAGAACTAAGAAATGATGTTCACTCAATCGAATAATGCTATAAAGTGTAGGTCTTTTTATGGATGGCTAACTTAGTTATCAGTTATATGCGATTTCCAAAATAATCGGCTGATGGCTTATCCAAAATTTATTTTGGATGATTTCACCATAGATTGAAATGTGACATTATCAAGTCATATAGGATTTTACTAATTCTTTCAATTTAGACATTTCAAAATGATTAGCCAATTTTTTGATTTCACTGGCAAACGGTGATAATCTGATATCTTCTTGCTCAAGTTGTGCCACATTTTCAATAATTTTGTTTATGTTACCACTTTTAATGAACTTAAACAGGATGGCTGCTTGTTTAGAGGAAGGACCAATAAGAGGTTTTAATAGGACCATTGGTTCATCTGTGGAAGTTGATAATTTTTTACTTTCATCATACAACCATTTTAATGGCAAATATTTTTGTAACAAGGTTAATAAATGTTCAGTTTGAATCGGTTTACCAATAAATGCATGACATCCAACTTCCAAACTTTTTCGTTGCTGATGTTCAAATACGTTAGCTGATGTTGCAATCACTATAATATTTTTTAAACGATCTGATTTGCAGATTTCACGGGTTAAATTAAATCCATCCATTATTGGCATAACTAAATCGGTGATAATCATATCTAACGAATTTTTTAAAGCGAAATCTAAAGCTTCTTTTCCATTATTGGCTTCAAATACCTTAAAACCTAAATTAGTTAAAAAATTCACTAAAAAAGCTCGGTTTTGCCATTTATCATCAACCACTAAAATTTGAAATGGGCTCAAGTTTATATTTCCTTGTTCCTCTAATCGTTCCTCTTTCTCTTTCCTTTCATAACCGATGATGGTAGCTTGTTGGCTCAAATTAAGATAGGTAAAACCTTTCACTTCAGGTAAGGATATATCAAACCAAAATAGGCTACCAGTGCCAAGTAAAGTTTCAATATGCAATTGTCCACCCATCATTGTGACTAATTGCTGACTAATAGCTAATCCTAATCCCGTCCCTTCAAGTTGTTGATGTTGATCGCCCATTTGTTGAAAAGGTAAAAAAATGGATTCTAATTGATCAACCGGTACACCACAGCCCGTATCTTCCACTTCAAACCGCGCTCTACCATTATCATAAATGACTTTAAAATTGACATGACCCTTATCGGTAAATTTGATGGCATTGCTTAATAAATTTAATAAAACTTGTCGCAATCTTTTTTTATCAGTTCGTACACCCATTGGTAATGGGTACAAGGTTTCATACATCAATTCGATACTTTTTTGTTCAGCCCGCATTTTCATTAAATCAACAATATCCTGTAAAAAAATTGGTAAACCAAAATCAATGGGACTCATTTCTAATTTACCGGCTTCTATTTTGGACAAGTCAAGAATATCATTAATTAATATTAATAAATGTTCACCACTACGATGAATGATTTGTATACCTTCTTTTTGTTTGTCAGTTAACCTTTTATCATTATTCAAAATTTGCGTATACCCTAAAATACCATTTAAGGGTGTGCGTAGCTCATGACTCATATTAGCGAGAAACTCGCTTTTAGCCTTATTAGCGATTTCAGCCGTTTTTTTAGCAGCTTCAGCCGCATTTTTAGCGAGTTGTAATTTAGCTTCCGCATGTTTTCGCTCAGTAATATCACGCACAATAGCCACAAAAAAGAATTCCTCCTTTTCTTTAAGTGCTTCAAAAGACGAAAAAGTGTTAGCACTGCCTTTTTTACCTTCGTCATCTTCAATCATTTTAAAAGGTGAATGAGGGGGTATTTGAATATACTGAAAAAATGCTTCCACTGGAATCAAAGTTGTATTTTTACGTTGATGAATTGTTTCAAGTGTTAATGATGGTTTTGAACCGGAAAGCAAAGGTGCTAAAAATTGATGAGCTTCTGTTTCTGTTAAAGCTGGAATAATATCTAGCAAAGTCATTTGCAAAAGTTCATTTTGTGTATAGCCGACTTGATTCATGGCACCTTGATTGACATAAAAAAATTTAAAGGTTTGTGCATCAAACATAAACACACAATCTAATGTCATATCTAAAGTTTTTTTGAATTTTTTCAGTTCAACATTAGCGACTTCTAATTGGATTTCCGTTTGTTTACGTTTAGTGATGTCGCGTGAGATAGCCACAATTTCTTGTACTTCCCCGGTTATTGCGTCATAGACTACCTGGCTTGTGGTTTCAAACCAAATATACTCACCATTTTTTCGACGGATTCGATAACTAAAAGGATAGCCCACTTGTGAAGCTAAGAAAGTAGAACGCGCTTTGATTTTAAGTCTTTCCAAATCCAAGAGATGAAAAAATTTATAGGCAGAACATCCAATGAGTTGTTCAGGTTCATAGCCAAGTAAAGTTCGACTAGCAGGTGACACATAAAGAAAAACACCTTCTGGCGTATGTCTCGAAATCATATCAGTGGCATGTTCGGCAATTAAACGGTAATGCTCTTCACTGTCACGTAAGCTGTTTTCTACTTGTTTACGCTCGGTGATGTCATAAATGATACCTTGATAGTGAGTAATAGTGCCTTCTTTATCTCGTCTAATCCAAGTATGATCATCAATCCAACGTACTTCTCCCGTCTTTGTCAAAATACGATATTTCTGATTAAAATCGGTGATTTCCATTTGACTATATTGTATGACTTCTTGTGAAACACGATTGATATCGTCAGGATGAATCATATTAGCAAACGGTACACGCCGGCTATAAAAATCCTCACAACTATATCCAAATTGTTGAATATTATTAGAAACAAATTCAACTGACCAATTTTCATCGGCTCGCCAAAGAAAAGTCACTACCGGGCTGTGATTAATAATATCTTCTAATTCTTTTTCTTTTCGTAGGGAAAAAAGGTTGGATATTTTAGTGATAAGGTTGTTTAGGCGTTTGTTTAACATGATTGTAGTTTTTCTATGATTTATGCGATTATTTCGTTATAAGGTACTGAAAAATAAAGATAAGTTTGTAAATATTTGATTTTTAGTTGAGCTTATCCGCGTCTTTGAAAATACTATACGCAAAAAAGTTCTCATGGAGTTTTCAGTAAGGTAAGTTTTGTGTTTTTAATTAGGTTATTGGGGGAAGACGCGAGGAGAAATATTAATAAATTGATAAATAAAAGATTTCTCCTATCATCGAAATGACAAAGATTATTTTCATTCAGCCATTAAATATTAATATTAATAGATTACGATTTATTATATCAAAATAACTTAGGAATGAAAATTTAATAACTTCCAAAATTTGAATGCCCAAACCTGCCAGGTTTTAAAAACCTGGCAGGTTTAATGATCGAGGCAAAGGTTTTTGCACGCAAAAACTTTAGCCTCGCTCGGGTTTTATTGTGTTAACCATGCCTTATTCTGTAATGGCATTTATTTTGCTTAAATCCCTACTATCATTGTGTCAAATTTTATCTCCAATATGAAAAATAAAGGAAAAAATGAGAGGTGACAAAATGAACACTAAAGTTTGTGGAAAAGCATTTACCCAAGAAATTTAGAACCCAGAATTTTCTTAATAATTCTTTTTGATGAGGAATGAGATAGGCATTCTTTATTCATTGTTAATTTTCTAAAACTCAAAATTTCCTCTAATCCTATGGGGAATTTTTTTAAATATATAGACAGAAAATCAAGAACAAATAGAAAAAACTGAGGTTCTTAAATAAATGGTATACTCGGCACGGGAATAAACTTAACTTTTCTAATGAGACTGGTGGGCAAGAAAAAGACTTTGCCCATCCTACAAAAGTCACCCTCAAAAAGTTTAATTTGTGCCCGTGTGCAGTATAGTTAAATCTTTCTTAGAAATAAAGAGACCTTAATTTATGAAAAATTCTTTATCATTATGGCATCAATCTCTCTTGGCAAGCACTTTAGTTGCCATGTTGCCTTGTCAAGCTGCAGATGACAAACTTTTTGATTTTGATGCAAATCTGGCTTTAACAACGGATTTCGTTATGCGGGGTCTTTCATATACCAATGAAGAACCGGCCTTTAATGGCGGATTTGAGATTGAACATGAAAGCGGTATTTATGTAAAAAACTGGGCTAGCAATGTCAATTTGTTAGAAGGTGATACAGTAGAACCCGATGAACGTGCTAATCTCTTTATTGGTTGGTATGCGGGTTATAACGGTGATTTTAGTGATAACCTCAATTACGATATTCAAGCAGCTTACAATACGTTTCCAGGGGCTGCAAAAGATTTAAATTACGACTTTACCGAATTTACCGGTGCCCTCACTTATAGTATCCAAGATACCAACTTAGGTCTTTTATATGCTTTTTCACCAGACTATCTTCGTAAATCAGATAAAGCCCATTACTATGAATTGAATGCCAGTCACACTTTTGTCAATGCCAATGACTTGGGGATTGGAGGACGGATTGGACGGCAAACAATCAAGGATAATAAGACGATTGGATTTGATGATTTTACGAATTATGGCGTTTGGATTTTTTATCCGATAGGCGATTTTACCGGTACTCTCCAATACACGAATACGGATTTAGAGAATGCCGATGATGTAAATGCTGATGGGCGGGTGTTTTTTACGCTGAGCCATATTTTTTAAGTGTTTTTTGATAATACAATGCCACTTTTTTGGATCCAAAATGAATTTTGAACTCCAAGCAAAGTAGGCTTATATAGCGATTCCCGTTTGCATACCTCCCAAATCTCCTCCTTATGAAATTAGAGGATCGAGGGGTTGTTGTCTTTCACTAAATCGGGACTATAATTTTTTGGGCTCTTATTCTATAGCTCTTGTTACACATAATGCTTCAAAAATGGCTACAGTGCTTGTCATTTTTCGTGGTACGAACCCGAACAATGAAGTAACAAAATGAGATCAATCTAAAAAAATGGACTCGGCAGTATGGTTTAAAAATAATGAATTTGGGGAACAGATAATAATGGGCATGGAGTTCAAAGCGTAGCTTTGAACTCCAAGTGTTACCTGGAATTGTGAATCATGCCAATTTCATTTCGATCGAAATGACATCTATTGAGAAGTGTTATGCGTATACTCAACGCGGGAACAAACTTAACTTTTCTCGTGAGGTTGGTGGGCAAGAAAACCCCTACATAAAAGTTTAAATTGTGCCCGCGTGCAATATAACATCGTTATAGAACTCAGTAGGCTCACTTTCCAGCTTCATCTTCTTTGGATTTTGAATCTAAAGATTTCTGTTTTAACGATGTTGATTCCAACTTCAATTGAGATTCTGAGTTTAATGGTTTCTGTGTTGAGGATTGTGATTCCACATTCAATACCGAGTCTACGATTTTATTGTCTGTGGGTGGTGATGTTGGTTTTAAGTCCGATTTTGATTCGACCGGTGTTGTTGATCTGAATTCCAAGGAAGCTATCCACTCTGCAATACTCTCAATTTCTTGAACAGAGACTATATCCATAATGCCTTTCATAGCAATACTATTACCATTCTTACGTGCCCCACTTTTAATATCTTTCATCTGAATGATGAGATATTCCTTGTTTTGTCCCGCTAACTTTGGGTAGAAAGGTAGAAGAGGTGTTTTAGCGTCATCCCCATGACACGCATGACAAGTTTTTGTCTGGTAGAGTTTGGCACCATCTGTTGCCATGACTATGTTATCATTTAACATCATCATCGCTAAAGATATACTTACTATAGTTTTCATCAAATTCATATTGATCATATTTTCATCTCCTCATTAAAACAATTTTTCCTACGTTTATGTACTGAACACTACCACAATTTGAACTTTTGTGTCATTGATAGTCGTTGCGTTTCAGGTTTGGCGTTTAAATTTTGGAAACGATAAAAACCCCGTACCTAAACTTTTTTTGCCATTTCTGTTTCAATGATTTCTTTGATGAATTGTGGTATTTTTTTATCAAGTTTTTCCGCTTGTTTCTCTAATTTTTCGTAGGTTTCTATTTCTGTGTCCTGCCAAAATAAATCAACTCTTCTTATCTGTTTCATGGCAATATGGATATAATTTTCAGGGTATGCCCAGTAGCAATTTTCACAAATTTTACTATCTTTAATACTATTCCAATTTTCGCAATGTTCGCATGACCAAGATTTAGCACGATTGGCTGATCCTGAAAGCAGCATAAAATTTTCAAAATTTAATTCTTCATTCTTTTGATCTCCGCTTATTTCAAATGGTATTCTGTGATCAATTTGTAGTTCCCTTTCATTCATTTCTTCCAAGTAAATAAAGCATTTATTTCCATATTTTGCTACCAATTTTTTTTTGAGTGTTTTTGATAACTCGGTCCTTCCTGACAACTTGGAAAAACGGGATTTTTTAGGATCACCAAATTGATAGGCAGCAATCTTCCTTCCATCAGTACCAGTGATTCGGAAAGTTTCTATTGGTATGCCATGTTCTTTAACATCCCTAACGGCTCTTGGTGGATGATTGTAACCATAAATATTTTTTAACTCTTCTGTCGTAATGAATCCATGTTTTAAAATATGTTCAATAACTATTTTAGGTCTTTTTGCTGTAACTGAACGTAATAATTCTAAAAATTCTGTTGGGTATTCAGACATGTACTTTAAAATCCTAGAGATAATTGCTGTTTTTTATGGTAATAAGAAGAGGTATAAAGGTTGTTATGGTTAAGACGATTGATGAGAGCTTGTGATAAATAAAGGGATTCATAAGTGATTTCTCTTTTACCCAATAGGGTTGCTTGAGATGAACTACCCACTTCAATCTCAAAATGCGTCAGTTTTAAACTTGGTGGCAATTTTTTACCATAAATTTTATCACCGGTTTTTCCATCATAACTGATTATAAAAGAAAGTTTTTGAGCATTTAATTTTCCCAAAGTTTCAACAAATTCATTAAAATTGATGCTGGCATAGTATCTAGCATCTTTATCTTTACATACCCCTTGATAGGGCGGATCCATATAAATTAAGTCGTGAGTAGAAATATTAGCCAACATATCTTTGTAGTCCCGACAACTAAAGTGGGTTTTATCTTTTAATAAATAAGAGACTCCCAAAATATTTTTTTTCATGGTTTGAGGTTTGGTTCCTTTTCTTCTTTTGTCTGGACTTTGATTAAAATAACCTTCACGATTGTAACGTACTGAGCCTTTTGCACACCTAGAAAGCAAATAAAGAAAGCATTTTGGATCATCCGTTTGGTTAAACTTTTCTCTCACAGCATAATAATGCCCAATACTATCCTGCTCCTGTTTCCACCAGATTTTTTCATAAAAATTAGCTATTTCTTCAGGTTGTTCAATGATGAGTTCTAATAATTTGATTAATGGTTTATTTAAATCATTGAGCCAGTATTTTTTAGCCAGATTTTGATGTGCGGATGCAACACTGATTGCAGCAGTCCCTGCAAAGGGTTCAATTAATCTATCAATATCATTTGGAAAATAAGAAAGAATAATAGGAGCTAAAGCTCTTTTACTACCTTGATATTGTATTGGATGTGGTAAATTAATTTTATTAAAATTTTTTAAAAGCATTTTAATTTTTAGAAACTCCAAGGTGATATTTAATTTTATTAATCATATTTTTCATAGAACTACTTTGTCAAGGTTATTTTGATGGATAAAAAAATTCTCCCTACAAAGGGATTCCTTAGTAAAATTGGGGATAGGGAAAAATTTTACCATGAATGAGGGAGCATTCTATCATTTCCAAACAATGTTAATTGTTCAAACTAAAAAATAGCATTATCTAAAGTGGTGTTTGGATAAAGTGTTATTAAATTACCATTATCAAATCCGGTTGTGATGGCTTTTGCTTGATAAAAAAATGTGGTGGTAAAAAATTCTGACTTAATAAAATTGGATAACAATTTTTCTGTTATCGCTAAAAAATCTTTCCAATTGGGTTTATTAGCATTATGAAATTGAATGTGAAGATATTTTGTGCTTGGTTCAAAATCATTTTTACAAGCCCAATCTTCATTACTTTCATCATAGTCATTAGAACCTATCAGATATAGCGTTTTTGCGTTTAACGCGTTACAGCGTTATAGAGTTTTTTATTTAATGATGA
>Ga0233403_10001671_pt1 | contig 10170 bp, 4 predicted proteins | sample Na_oxic_1_MG_FD_179866 | JGI IMG/M metagenome (GOLD analysis project Ga0233403, IMG submission 179866) | Seawater microbial communities from Saanich Inlet, British Columbia, Canada - Na_oxic_1_MG | ecosystem: Environmental > Aquatic > Marine > Inlet | place: Canada: British Columbia | collected...
ATTTCATAGAAAAAACGACTTTATGGCCTTCTAAAAAAGTTGGTAACGATATTAACCATTCACATGATAAGTGAAATTTATATAATATCAAATTAGTAAACAACTTTTATTTTGCAACAGCTCTATGAATTATGGACTCATTTACCTAACATGTTAATATTAAAGTATGAAGACGTTGTCAATGATTTACCAAAGGAAGTCAGGAGTATTGCTAATCATTTAGGCATTTCACTTGACGATGAAAAGTATGAAGCCATTGCAGAAGAACATACCCTTGAACGGCAACGCGAATATATTTCAAAATCAAAAAGTGAGTCACATAAATTACTAAAAAGAGCTAATGCTGTTCTTGACCCCTATACTCTACTACATACGGATCATATCAATTCCGGTAAGATAGGCAGATGGAAAGATATCTTAACATTACAACAAGTTGCCCTCATTGAACAAATTACTGGAGAATGGCTAATTAGCAATGGATACGAATTATCAACTCTTCCAAAAACATACCCGTTGCCATCTCTAAATACTGATACACTGGCAACTACAGTGGGCATGGAAGATTTAGCTCAACCATTTACCATGAAGAAAAACCAGACAATAGCTCAACAAGCAATTATTCATCAAATAGTTGCTCAATTAAATGCTAATAACAATGCTGATGCCTTAGCACTTTTGGAAAAAGCTATTATAGCTAAACCAAATATATCCGGACTACATTATAGCAAAGCCTTAGTGCTTGCACGACTTGGACAAACTGAGAAAGCGATTGAAATCTTGAAGCATTTATTGGCTATCATGCCAGCCCATCGTTCCGGACATAGATTACTTGATGCAATGACTTTTCATAATCAAGACAAAATTGCCTTTCCTTTTGCTATAGAAAAAGATGGGATATTAAATCAAGAAAAGATAACTACTCACAATAGGGGCAGAATTAAAGCTATCGTTTTAAGCAAAGATGAGCATTTGCCTTTTGTCCAATTATTGGTCAAAAAGTATAATTATTTATGGCCCAATCATCCATTATCTTTCCAAATACCCTATAATCATAGGAGTAATATTCCTTCAGAATTGATAACGGCCAATAATGTTGAATTGGTTGAAACGCCTGTTGATATTTTTAGCACCATGAATAATCTGTTACAAGGACTAAATGATGAGGAATGGATCTATTGGTGTGTTGCTGATCGATATCCCGTGTCAATTTCTCATCTTGAGAAACTTACCAAAATTATTGATGAAATCCAGAATAACCGCTTGAATTATTTTGATTGCATTCGCTTATTTAGATGGAAAGAGGAGCTCAATATCCAAACTCATCCAGAAAACAAAATTATGGAAGGTTTTTTGTTTCTAAATGTTCACAAATATGGTTTTTGGCTTCATCAGTTTATGAAAGTAAAAGTGCTTCGAAATTTTTTATCTTTTGATGAAATTGATACAACTTACAACATTCGGATGCTGGGCAAACACCTTAGAGAAAGACGAAATTCTTCTCGGCAATGGCATACACTCTTGCCTACACAAAATCTAATTAAATTTCATGAACCGCTCAAGAATGGTAAAATTACTCTAAACGCACTGTATTGTTTGAAAGAAGAGGGAATCAGAACGCCTCCTGTAGCTCATATCAATGTTACTAAGTGCTTTACTCACCATGGAATAACAGCAACAAATCATTACTGGAAGAATAAACAAATACCTGAACACTTGCCTACCGAACGAAAATATCCCCAAAATATTCCTATTATTGTTTGTTCTTTTGGTGGCTGTGGTTCTAAAATGTTAATCAATTGGATTTACAAAGATACTACTATTGACTTTAAAAAAAAGTCGGCTCATTTGCATTGGCGTTTTCCGGCTTTGGAGGGCAATCAAAAACAGAAAATTGTTTATATTTTCGGGGAACCTCGTAATTCAGTAGTTTCTTTTTTTCAACGCAAAGTTCATAAACATGAACGTCATGGATTTGTTGCAAATAAGGAAAGTAAACCAAAGTTGGGTTTAGAATGGCTACGTAAACATTTAATTTATCTTGAAGCGGAAATTCCTAAAGAATATAAAGATACTTGGACATTATCCGATTTGATAAATTATCAATTGGAGATTTTTCGTTTGGAAGAACATTTTGATAATTGGTTTTATCGTCGGCTCAATTACAAAATCTATTTTGTCAAATACGAAGCTATTTGGAAAAATCAGGCTTTAATTGCAAGACATTTGCAAATTGAGCAAAATGTTTTACCTGAATTTATACCTCGTGCGGCAAATTATCAAAACGAATCAGAGGAAATTGTTGCTGGACTTAATAGGATGTATGGTGATTTTGCCCTGCGATTACAAAATTTGCCAGATTTCTTTGTCCAAGAAAATGGTCAAATGACTGTGTATAGTTATCCAGAAAAGTTTCGCGCCAAACCTTCAAGGTTTTTACCAAGATAGGTAAAGTAAGGAGGGCGAACACATAGGTTCGCCCTTACTGTAAAATATGTGAGGTATCGTAGGGGCAGACCTGCGTGTCTGCCCTTAACGCAAATGGCAGTGAAGCGAAACCCACCATCTGACCTATAACATTTTTTTAAAATCACATAATATGCTCTCCATCAAGAAAAATTTTTTATTTATTCATGTGCCAAAAACAGCCGGCAACAGTATCCAAACCGTATTAAAAGACTATTCTGAAGATAGGATTACGGCTCTTCGTCCACATCATGATGGTATAGAACGTTTTGGACTCATAAATGATCAGTATAACATTACGATTAAACACAGTACTTTAACGAGATATAAACAAGCTTTAGAGCCAAAACTCTATGCTAAATTATTCAAATTTGCAACCATTAGAAATCCTTATGAAAGACTGATTTCTTTTTATTTTTCTCCACACCATGGAAAATTTTTTTGGGATAGAAATCAATTTATAAAATTCATAGAAACCTCTAAAAATGTTAAACCATTAGAGCATTTTATCGTTTTGCACGATCAACCCGTACTGAGCTTAGAGCAAGATATTGATTTTTTGATGCGATTTGAGAATCTTGATACGGATTTTGGATGTGTTTGTGATAGGATAGGTATTCCAAAGCAGATACTCCCTAAATTAAATCGCTCCCAAAGACAACACTATTCAAAATATTACGATACCGAACTTAAAGAATTGGTTGAGTTAAAGTATAGACTAGAAATTGAATTTGGTGATTATCAATTAGAACTGGGGACAACCATCATTGACATGAAAACGGTTAAAAAAGACAAAAGAAGAAAAATTGCTCACATAATTTCGCCAGCTATCGTTAATAAATCATCTGATTTGTTTGTGGCCCAGCCAATTACTTTTGAAACAATGAAAATAGCGCAAAAATTGGCTCAAGAGCAGGTGGATGTGGTACTGTATTATGCCAAATTCTTCGATGAAAGTATTTCTATGCCAGAAGAATTTCGAGCAACTCGTGATCTGGAACGCTCTATTCTTGATATTGCTACATTTGAACATAAACGCAAGTTACCAATACTCAAAGATATTCTAGATCGTCTTTATGAGGTTGCGTCAGAAGCGGAATATTTGATCTATACCAATGTTGATATTGCTTTAATGCCTCATTTCTATATTACGATCAATGAATTGATAGAAAAAGGATATGACGCTTTTATCATTAATAAACGCATAATATCTAAAACTTATCAAAGTATATTAGATATTCCATTGATGTATTCAGAAATTGGAAAGCCACATGGTGGACAAGACTGTTTTGTCTTCAAGAGAAGCGTTTATCCTAAATACTACATAAGAGATATATGTGTAGGTTCTTCTGGCATTGGAAAAGTATTTACTCTTAACCTTCTTTGTCATGCCACGCAATTTGAAGAATTTAAAGATTTACATCTCACTTTCCACCAAGGTAACGATAGAGTTTGGCGTTCTGATGAAAATAAGGATTATTGGCATCATAATCGTAACGAACTTAAAAAGGTAGTGAAATACTATCAAGAATCGCAACAACTGCCAGCTCATCCTTGGGTTGACAAAATAATGGCTAAATTAATAAACCCTCAAATACCAGAGGATATGAATATTCCTAAGGCTACAACAATTGGCCAAGAAAATGATAAGAAGGCATACAACATTTCTCCAACAACGGAACTGGATATCAGCAATCCCCAGCAATTGGGAACCATGATACATCAGGCGGTGGTACAGCTTAATGCTAATCAAAATGCTAAAGCATTGAAATTATTGGAAAGCATTTTGACCATACAACCTGAGTTGATTGGCTTACAATACGGCAAGGCTCTAGCATTGGCCCGATTAAAGCGTACTGAAGAAGCTATTGAAATACTCCGGCATATATTAACAGTAACTCCTTCATATCGGCAAGCGCAATTGTTATTTGATGAGTTATCTCAAACCGCAAAACTGATTGAGAAAAAAAATCTTACTCCAATCAACATCTATCATTGTTGTATCCATAAGACGGCTAGCCAATGGCTTATGCAAATATTAGCTGATGCCAGAATATACCACAATTCAGGTTTCAAACACTACCATCTTCAAAGTGCTATGCCAAGTGCTTTTAAGGGTAAAGCTTTGACCGAACGTTTGTTGACGGAACCACTCCCACAAAAGACGATAGTCAGTCCACTTTATTTCAGTTTTGACAATTTTTTAGCACTTCCAAAGCCAAACTTTTATAAAGCTTTCTTTGTCATGAGAGATCCACGAGATTTAGTCATTTCGTTATACTTTTCTCGTAAATATTCACATAAAGCAACTGAAAGTGTGTTGAAACATAGAAAACTTCTAAATGGATTATCCTTAACAGAAGGGTTACTTTTTACCATTGAGAAGATGAACAAAAAAAGCCATTTTGCTGCATTACGTTCGTGGATTGAAGCCTCAGAAAAAGACCCAAATGTTCTCTTGCTTCGATATGAAGATTTGACAGCACCTAATAATCTAGATGTTTTTAAGAAACTATTTCGTCACTGTGATCTTCAGATACCAGAGCCGGTCATTTTGGCATTGTTACAAGATTATCGTTTTGAACGACTCAGTGGGGGTAGAAATCTTGGCGAAGAAGATCACTTATCTCATTACCGCAAAGGTATCGCTGGCGATTGGAAAAACTACTTTAATGATATTATTAATCGGAAATTCAAAGAAGTAACGGGTGATCTTGTGACGGTTTTGGGGTATGAGGCTTCTAACTTGCCAAAGAATGAGATGAGCAGTACACCAGCAATTTCAACCAAATTATCTATGCCATCATATTCCAGGAGTGAATCAAATAAAGTACTCATTTTTGCTCACATACCAAAAGCCGGTGGTACAACTTTAAAAAGTATCATTAGCCAAAATTATGCTGAAGATACCATCTTTGAAAGATATCACTTGAAAAATGAAACCTATACTGATATATTACACAAATTATCAGAACAAGAACTCAAAAAAATTAAATGCTATGTAGGACATTTTTGTGTTGGAATACATCAGCATTTACCTTATCCAGCAACCTACATTACTTTACTGCGTAATCCAATTGATAGAATTATCTCTCTTTACTATTTCATAATTCGTAACACAACTCACCGGTTCCATGATGAACTGATTGCGAAACAGATGACTTTAAAAGATTTTGTGGTTAGTGGATTTGCGCCTATTGCGAATACTCAAACTGGAAAGTTAGCCGGTATAGAAAAAATATCAGACTCTCCGGTTTCAAGGGATGATCTAAGAATAGCAAAGCAGAATCTTGAAGAACACTTTTTAGCCGTCGGCACCACTGAAAAGTTTGATGATTTTCTGCAAATACTTCAACAACGTTTAGGTTGGCAAGATATTTCTTATCACAAACAAAATGTAACCAATAACCGCCCCCGAATAGCAGATATTCCAAAGGATATACTTAAACTCATAGAAGAGAGAAATGAGTTAGATTTGGAACTTTATGAATTTGTTAAAAATCGGAAGTGGTAAAGTGTATAAAAAATTATAACCCCATGAGATAAAAAATGTTAAAAATTCTCCATATTATTCAAACACTTTCCAATGGTGGGGCAACACGTTCTATGCTAGCATCCGCCAAACATTTGGACAATACTCAACAATCAATAGTATCTTTGCTACCGGCTGATACTTTTGGTATACAATTGGCGAAGGAAGCTCGGATGAAAGTGCAGGAAGCACCCGACAAAGAAACGCTCACCCGTGCCATTGAAAACGCTGACATTGTGCATATTCAATTTTGGAATACTCCCGAAATGTATGAGCTATTGCAATCCGAATTGCCAGCCATGCGCTTACTGATGACGTTTCATATTGCGGGTTACAAGCCACCACAAGTTATCACTCGGGAATTGATAGACTATGCTGATTTTGCCCTTGCAACTAGTCCGTATACTTATGAGCTTTCTCTATTTCAAAATTTACCGGCTGAGATCAAATTGCAGAAAACGGCTATGATTTATAGTGGTGCAGATTTTGAAGGGCTTGAAAATTTTCAGCCTAAAGTACATGATACTTTTAATGTTGGTTACATTGGTACCATTAATTTTGTTAAAATGCACCCAAATTATATTCCAATGTCTGCCTTCATTAAGATACCCAATGTGCGGTTTATCGTTTGTGGAGGGGATGGCGTTCAGTTGCGGAAACAAGCCTTGCAATTGGGAGTAGAAAATCAGTTTGATTTCCGTGGCTATGTTGAAGATATTAAACCAGTTTTGGAAATTTTAGATGTGTTTGGCTACCCACTTTGTGAAGATAACTATTCGACGGTTGAACTGGTGTTACAAGAAGCCATGTATGCGGGCATCCCATCGGTGATATTTTCTCACGGCGGTGCTCAACGAACCGTAGTGCATAACTATACAGGCTTAATTGTCAATAGTGAATTAGAATACAAAGAAGCAATAGAATATTTGTATCACTATCCCAAAGAAAGAGCCAGACTTGGTGAAACCGCGCAAAAATATGCGAAGGCTCTTTTTGGGGGAGAAAATGCCGCCAAAGCAACTGATGGCGTTTATCAGCGTTTAATGCAACAGCCAAAACACAAACGGGAATGGGGCATTACCCCCGGCGTTAGTGCGCTTGAGCAAACAGTTTCTGTTTTCGATTTAATTAGACAATCTGACGAACCATCTGGTGCAGAATTATTTATTCAATCGCTTGGAGATACCGCACCCCAATTTACAATTAGCCTCACTTCGCCCCACATCCATGAACTATTTGAAGTGGAACAAAAAATTGCTTTATCATCACCGCTGCTAAGTTCTAAATACGTGGGGGGTATTCTTAATTACCGAGATTACTATCCCAATGATGCCCATTTAAGATTGTGGGCTGGATTAGTATTACACCAACAGGGACAATACGCCGATGCGATTATTGAATTCACAGCAGCGATTAATTTAGGTTGTGAACATTGGCGGGTTATTTGGTATCTTGCCCAAGCGGCTGACAAAGCCAATCAGATCGTATTGGCAAAAAAAATGGCAGAGCAAGTAATAAGAGCTACAGGGCGGGATTTTCAACCCGCCCATGATATGTTGGTACACTTGTCAGAAATTATACAAGGAGCACTCAAAATTCGACAAGAACAAATCCCCAAAACACCTCAGCAAAGGATGGCGGATGAAATTGCCAAAGTCTGCGACAATCTTGAAGGTCAAGTGATTTTGGAAAGGGGCTGTGATAAAGAGGGTAAATTTATCTTGACTTTGATTGAAGAATATCATGCCAAAGAAGTTATTGGTATTCACGCCAACTATGATTCACAAGCCATTTGTGAGGGCGGACGTATCGAAAAAACCGCCGATACATCATCATTTGCGGATAATTATTTTGATCTTGTCATTTCCAATTTTTATCAAACGCCGCCATTTGAGAAATTTTTAACCGAAATGTTGAGAATTTTGAAGCCCAACGGTTTTTTATACACCACAATTGCCTCTTTATGGTCATGTGCTTGGGGGCATCAATTTGGGGTAGTGCATCAGGGCAAAACGTATCATGTTCAAAATACGGTATTGCCGCCCTATTGTCATTTATTGATAACTAAAGAAGAACTGTTGGAACACTGTTTGACCCATTATGAGCCAGAACTCAGTAAAAAAATGGTGGCTTGCGTCTTTAACTTTTCAGCCCAAGACCGGCTGTTTTTTGAAGATTATGCCAAAATCGTTAATTGCAGTTTATTTGAAATCATCACCATTAAAGGTTTGGTCGATGAGCAATTGGCAAAGACTTATCAACCCGAAAATATTGAACAAACCCTAACCCGGCTTCGTGATAAATATTCTGGTTATCAAGATTTTTCTTCAAACGCGATTCACTTGGTATTGAAAAAAACCGATAAAACCTATCCGAATAAATCTTGGTTTTGGCCAATTTTGGATAAATACCGGGATGCTGATGGACGCACTTTGGAAGAGATTAAAGAAGCCGAACAGTGGACATGGCAACCCAAAACCGAGGCAAGTGTTGGGCAATTGATTACCCTATTGGAAGATTTCTTCTCGCCAGATGAAGCCTTTACTTATTTGGAATTAGGTACCAGTTTTGGCACCACGCTAACTCGTCTTATCACGCATTTTAAAAATGCTAATGGCATTGGCATTGAAACTGATGGGGCCAAATTCAAAATCACCCACTGGCTCATTGAGCAGATGGATAGGCAAGGGCAGTTAAGCAATCGGGTAAAATTGTACAATACTCCTTTTAATGATGTGTCTTTAAAGGCCCATTCAATTGACTTAGTATTTATGGATGGCAGTCATAAGTACCCGGATGATTTTGACTTGATTATGCAGCTACTAACGAGCGACGTGCTACGCGAGGTATTTTTGTTGGTAGGAGAACTGACTGTTCAGAATCAGGAAACCCAAAACAAGTTAATTAAGGAAGTGGGCGAACATTATAATGTTATTATTAAGCCAGATGAAAATCTATGGTTATTGTTTAAGGCTTAATTGCAAATAATTTTGGCAATAGTCATCTTTAATTTTGGTTTCAATATGCCGACACAACATCATTAATTTAAACCGGGCAAATACGCAAGAGGGCGAACATGCCGGTTCGCCCCTACAGCCATGAATACATGATGTTTTGTAGGGGCATACCTACGTGTCTGCCCTTATTTGCGTATCTGCCCTTATTGATAATACCATGAACAACAAGAAAGCCCTGATAACTGGCATTACTGGGCAAGATGGTGCTTATTTAGCCGAATTGTTAATTAGCAAAGGCTATGAAGTACACGGTATCAAACGTCGTGCATCATCATTTAACACCGCACGTATTGATCATCTTTATCAAGAGCCGCATGAAAAACCGCGAGATTTTATTCTTCACTATGGTGATTTGACGGATTCGACTAATTTAATTCGCATCATTCAAATGGTACAACCGGATGAAATTTATAATCTCGCGGCACAGAGTCATGTGCAAGTGTCATTTGAAACGCCAGAATATACGGCGAATGCGGATGCACTTGGCACACTGCGTCTGCTTGAAGCGATTCGGATACTGGGTTTAGAAAAAAAGACTCGTTTTTATCAGGCATCGACTTCAGAATTATTTGGCAAAGCCTCGGAAATCCCTCAAACTGAAACGACACCCTTTTATCCCCGTTCACCTTACGCAGTTGCTAAACTTTATGCCTACTGGATCACGGTGAATTATCGTGAGGCTTATGGTTTATATGCTTGTAATGGTATATTATTTAATCAAATCATGAAAGCAAATTGCGTGGCGAAACTTTTGTCACCCGTAAAATTACGCGAGGATTGGCGCGTATTAAAGTCGGTTTGCAAAATTGTCTGTATCTTGGTAATCTAAATGCGCGACGAGATTGGGGACATGCCCGTGATTATGTCGAAATGCAGTGGCTTATGCTTCAACAAGATAAACCCGATGATTATGTGATTGCGACTGGTATCCAGCATACTGTTCGAGAGGTTGTCGAATTAGCTGCTCAACAGTTAGATATTGCGCTCCAATGGCGGGGTATGGGCATTAATGAAACCGGCTATGATAAAAATACTGGACAATGCATTGTCAGCATCGAACCAAAATATTTTAGGCCCACCGAGGTGGAGACTTTATTAGGCGATGCAACCAAAGCCCGAAAAAAATTGGGATGGCAACCGCGAATATCCTTTGAACAG
>Ga0233403_10001672_pt1 | contig 10169 bp, 6 predicted proteins | sample Na_oxic_1_MG_FD_179866 | JGI IMG/M metagenome (GOLD analysis project Ga0233403, IMG submission 179866) | Seawater microbial communities from Saanich Inlet, British Columbia, Canada - Na_oxic_1_MG | ecosystem: Environmental > Aquatic > Marine > Inlet | place: Canada: British Columbia | collected...
TCTGGCCCGCCAATCTACAAGATTTGAGAATGGACAACAACCCGGCCATTTGAGAATGGACAACCGCCCGGCCATTTGAGAATGGACAACCGCCTGGTCATTTGAGAATGGACAACAACCCGGCCATTTGAGAATGGACAACAACCCGGCCATTTGAGAATGGACAACCGCTCGGCCATTTGAGAATGGACAACCGGTTTTTTCCGGCCAGCCGGAAAAAACCCTCCCCAACCCCGATAGGGGTTGAATGTGAATAGCCCCAGGTGAAACCTGGGGGGGTGAGAGGAGGGACGGGGGGGTGCCGGAAAAAAATCTCTATTTATTAACCAGAAACGTTGAAATTTATTATATACTTACTAACGACTTCTTTCTAAAATGGATTTTTGAAATAAACGGATTTTTGATTTATTCAGTTTTTTACTCATAACCACAATTACCCAAAATAAACCTCCATGTCAGTCTATGTTGAAAACTATAAGCACGACATTTTTGTGAGCTATGCCCTAGTCGATAATGAGCCGTTTGCTGGTGCGGACAAAGGTTGGGTCACGACGTTGGTGAGTGGCCTCAAAATCCTATTAGGCAAAAAGTTAGGTCGTCCCGATGCGTTTTCGCTGTGGATGGACTATGAATTGCGCGGCCACACCAGCGTCACCGCCCATACTATCGAACAATTGGAAAGCTCGGCCACTTTCGTGCTGATTTTGTCCCCAGCCTATCTCGCCTCACAATGGTGCCGCTTAGAATTGAATGCCTTTTTAACCCAGTTTGGCACCGACTCAGGGCGCCTTTTTGTGATTGAACATGATCAAACCGAACGGCCGGCTGAGCTGGCAGATTTGTTGGGCTATAAATTCTGGCTGGCCGATGATGCTGGCCATCCGCGCACGTTGGCTATCCCCAAACCGAATCCAGAAGAATTTCAATACTATCAAAGACTGGACGATTTGGCACGTCAATTAACCGACAAACTTAAAACACTTCGGCAAGCCGAAAGTGATCGTCCCAACTACCGTGCCAATTCTGCCCGGTCTTTGTCAAATGGGGAAAATTCCCGTTTGCTGGAAACACCTCAGTTTCCTTCCGAGGCAGCCTTTGGCAACGATTCCGCCTCGTACTTAATACCGGAAAATCGTGAAGCGACTTTAGCGGCAACGACTGACGCGCCAACCATTTTTCTGGCCGAGGTGTCGGCCGATTTAGAAGAACAACGTCAAGATATCAAACACTCTTTGTTACAACAAGGCGTGCGGATATTACCGGATAAAGCCTATTCGTTTGCGACGATTGCACAACAATTACAGCAAGACTTGACTCAATGCCGTTTATTTGTGCAACTGCTCAGCGACAAAACCGCCAATGGCTATCCACAATTCCAATATGAACGCGCCCAATCGGCCCAATTGGCTATTTTTCAGTGGCGCAATCCAAGCTTAGAATTAGCGGCAGTGACTGATTTTAGCCACCGTGCCCTATTATCGCAGAGTACCGTGATCGCCACCGATTTGATGGAATTTCAAACCTATATCCTGAAGCAATTGCAACCAAAACCAGCCAACCCGGTGTTTGACACTGACACTGATGCGCTGGTGTTTGTCAATGCCGCCCCAGAGGATATGAGCTTGGCGCACCAAATCAAAGATATTTTAGAGGCAAACGGTATCGGTTACAGTCTGCCGCTAGAAATGTCTTCCTATACCAAACCGGCCGACATTCGTCAATACCTAGAACAAAATATTCTGTCTTGCGATGCCATCATCGTGCTTTATGATAACACCTCGGTTGTTTGGGTGAATGAACAAATTCTGTACTGTCGGCGTATGCAGAGGCGGCGAGACCAACCGTTAAAAATCATTGCCGTCTATAACACCCCGGTAGCAAATAAGCCGCCGTTAAATATGAAATTACCCAACATGCAGATACTAGACTGCCCGTCACCACAAGTTGAAACCTGTTTACCTATTTTATTTCGGTACTTACAAACATGAGCGATTTTCCTTATCCTGGCTTACGTCCGTTTCAACGCGATGAAACTGATATTTTTTTTGGACGTGAAGATCATACGGATCAACTGATAGAAAAACTGGGGCGTACCCATTTTATCGCCGTGGTAGGTCCCTCTGGTTGTGGTAAATCTTCACTGGTACGGACTGGCTTGTTAGCCGGTTTAGAAATGGGCTTGATACCCAATGCCGGCGTGCATTGGCGCATAGCCGAATTACGTCCCGGCAATCGGCCATTTGTTCGGTTGGCGGAAGCCTTATTGGTGGACAAAGCCTTGGGGCCAGAATATCGGGCCAATTTTACGGACGACATGGATGCCACCGGTTTTTTATATGCGGCTTTACGTCGTGGTTCGCTGAGTCTACATGAAATCTATAAGGAAACCCGGTTGCCGGAAAACACCAATCTGCTGTTAGTGGTCGATCAATTTGAAGAATTATTTCGCTACTACCAACAAGACTCGGCCTACCAGGCGGCGGCATTTGTCGCGCTGCTACTGGCCTGCAGCCGTCACTCGGCCATTTATGTCGTGATCACGATGCGCTCCGACTTTCTGGGCGACTGTGCGCTGTTTTATGATTTACCCGAAGCGATAAATCAAGGTATTTTTTTGACCCCCCGCTTAACTCGTGATCAACTGCATGATGCGATTGAAGGGCCGGCCAATGTGTTTGAGGGTGAGATTGAAGCGACGTTAATCAATCAACTCCTCAATGATGTTGGCAATGCCCCCGATCAATTGCCGCTATTACAACATGCGTTGATGCGAATGTGGAATCTGGCCGTCGCCGAAAAACCTCAACAAATCCTGTTGACGGCCAAACACTATGAACGCATTGGTGGCTTGACGACGGCATTATCTAAACACGCCGAAGAGGCTTACGCGGAATTGGCACTGGCGCAACAACAACTGGCCAAAATTTTGTTTGGCAATCTGACCGAACGAGGCAATGGAGAGCGCGACACGCGCCGCCCAGTCAAGTTAGAAGAAGTCGCTCTCCAAGCCAATGTCAGTTGGCAAGAAATGGCGGAAGTGGTCGAAGCCTTTCGACAAGCGGATCGAAGTTTCTTAATGCCGCCGATTGGCATACCATTGGCCGCCGACACGGTGATCGATATTAGCCATGAGAGCCTGATTCGTCGTTGGCAACGGTTAACCGAATGGACTGAACAAGAAGCCGACTCGGCCGAACAGTATCGGCGTTTAGAAGACTCTGCCCGGCTGTGGAATACCCAACGAGCCGACTTACTTTCAGGCATTGGACTGGAAACTGCGTTGGTATGGCAACAACAAACGCAACCCACCGCTGCTTGGGCCAAACGCTATGGCTATAACGATGGCCAATGCTTTGATTTGGCGATGCGTTTTTTAGAGAAAAGCCAAAAACGTCAACGACGCGAACGGCGCCATAAAGAAGCCTTACGCCAACGTGAATGGCGACGGATGCGTCGAAAAGTGGCTTGGACTGGGATCGGGCTGATTGTGATGGCCGCCCTGGCTTTGTGGGGCTTTATAGAAACGAAGCTGGTGCTGAAGCAAAAGGATATTGTTCAGACTGAAAAACAACGGGCGGAACAGGCCAAATTAGATTCGCAACTGAACAATGCCGCTTGGTTAGCACGCTTTGAAGACTATAGTAAGGCCGAAAAGGTCTTAACCGAGCTAAACCCATCAGACCAATCGGTGCCAACGCCGCATCTCCATGCTCGTCGTTTGCTCAATTGGTATACTGATCTGATGAGCAGTGATTCCGAACGGGTTTATGACGGCGTGGAACAACTTTTATTTGCGGTAGCCGTCAGTCCTGACGGAGAACTAATGGCAGCGGCTGGCGAAAATGGTACCTTAGCCCTGTTTGATATTGATAGCGGTAAATTTAAACTTCTACTAGGACACACCGAAGACGTTTGGGCAGTCAGCTTTGATCCCAACGGAGAATGGTTAGTCAGTGCTGGAGACGATGAACGCATTATTTTATGGTCATTGCGGAACCTAGAACCACTGGCGGAATGGAAATTGCCTTCAAAAGTCAGAGTATTAGCAATCAGTCCAGACGGCAACTACTTAGCCAGTGGTGGTGAAGGGGACGATAATCGTATTAGTTTGTGGGACACTCAAACTGGCCGACTGATTAAAACACTTGGAGGGCATACGGATCGTATTTCAGACGGCGGCTTAGCCTTTCACCCTTCTGGTGAATGGTTAGTCAGTGCTTCCCATGATAAGAAAGTTCGTATCTGGGATATAAAAACCGGTAAAACCTTGCACATTCTGAAAGGTCATACCAGCACGGTTGAAAAAGCGATCTTTAGTCCAGACGGCAACTTATTGGCTACTGGTAGCAGCGACAAAACGGTGCGTTTATGGCATGTCAGTGCGAAACAAGTCAAAGTGTTGCACCGATTACTACAAGGACATCAAGATCAGGTGTTTGCGTTAGCCTTTGCCAAGGAGGGACGTTACCTGATTTCGGCCAGCCGAGATCAAACCCTGCGTTTGTGGGATACTCAAAGCGGCGTGACGCTGCGAGTTTTAATGGGCCATTTTGGGGATATTAATGATATTGCGGTTCATGCGGGCAAAATCTATAGTGCCAGTAATGACAAAACCATTCGGCGTTGGAACACGGATTTGCCCAATCAGTGGCAGGTTGAGTTATCCTCTAAACCTTACTCGGTAGCCATTAATCCATCTGGCCGATCAGTGGTGGTGGGATTTCAGGATGGGACGCTGCATTGGTATTCGCTACCCAAATCGCCTCCATCTGGGGAACCGGCGTCCCCCCCACAATTGTTAGCGGAAAAGCTGAAAGCGCATCGAACTTGGATAACGGCTCTGGCTTTTAACTCCGATGGCACGTTGCTGGCCTCTGGTAGTGTTGATAAAACGGCTAAATTGTGGCAGGTGTCCGAAGAAACCCAGTTTGAAGAACAACAAACTTTTCTGGGCCATAACAGCACGATTGCGGCCGTTGCTTTTTCTCCTGATGCACGGTTGGTTGCTACGGCGAGTACTGATAGCAGTATTGGTTTATTCACGATAGGCAGTGAACAGAAATACTTTTATCAGGCTGCCCATGATGGCCGAGTTTATTCAATCGCCTTTAACAGTCAAGGCAACCAATTGTTGAGTGGCGGTGCAGACGGCTATATACGAGTGTGGGAACTTTACCAGAACAAGTCACTTTGGTCCATCTCTAGTTCGCAAGGAATCATGTGGGCGAGTTTGAGTCCAGATGATAATCGTTTGGCTCATGTTGGTCAAGATAGTTTGGTACATGTTTATAAGGCGGATGCGTTGAAAGACTTTTATTTACCACAATATTCTTTAAGAGGACACCGAAACACCATCAGGCGGGTGATATTTAGTCCCGACAGCCAACAATTGGCGACGGCGAGTGCTGACAGTACGGTGCGTATGTGGTGGGATTTATCGAATCCGATTGAACATCATTTGTTTACGTTGAATCTGCCCACCAAGCGGCCTTTAAGCGATTTTGACTTTCGTTGCACGCCGAAAGGAAGATGTTGGATGGCGGTACCTTTGAGCGAGGGTAGATTGGCTGTGTATGACTTAGGGCTGATTTACGATTAGAGGAGTACAACCTGGCACGAATTGTGCATTGTCCACAATCTGTTGCGTTTTGATACGCATGTTGTCAAGTTGAACGCGTTGTTGTTCATTGAAGGTTGGGTTGAGTTCTGGTTGGCACTGTAATTCTTCCAAAATCTTTTGGGTATCCTCCAATAACGCTTCTACTTCTTGAGAAACTTGTTGTTTGAGTGCGGCAAAGGTATTAGAAATTTGCTCATTGACTTGGCCGCTCAGAGGTGTTGAGGCCAATTGTTTTTTAATAGCCGCCTGAACTTGAGCTAGGTACTCCTTTTTGAATTTTCTGAGTCGTTCATTACTGAATATATTATTAAGAAACCATTTGCCGGTTAAGCTTGATAAGGCACTTATGGCAATGAAAGCTGGCAACGCGGCGGTGAATCCAATCAGACTGGTTACCAAACTGGCACTGACGACGGTGCTGACACTGGCAGTGGCCATCCCAACGGCCACTCCTTTGATTCCAGCGACCCGGTAGCCGGACCAAATACCGCTCTGTCTGGCAACAACGGCGGTTGTTAGGGCAATGCCTTTTTTTACGATTTCTTGGCTATCATGTTGATGACTTTGAACAAACTTCATTTCGATGTTTTGCATGGTTTGAACGACGGTGTCAGAAAAGGCTTGGAGTTGCTCCGCTTCCAATATCAATTCGCGTTGAATTTCGCTCTGTATTTGGGCCAACATTGGTTGGCTGGTTTGTTGTATTTCAGCAGAAATTTTACCGGCCAATTTGTCGGAGAGCTGTTTGGGTTTTTTTAATTCGGTTATTTGAATATAGGTTGAATCAATGACTTGTTGGGGTATTTTGTTGATCTGTTTTTCCAATTGACTCACGAGAGGTTGCACTTGGGTTTTGACACGCTCAACAGCGTCATCAATTCGTTGCTGTTGTTCGGTTTTTCTGATGTAAAGAGCCTCAATCTCGGCGACACTGGTTTGGTAGGTTTGATCGAATTGAGCTTGCTGCATTTGCCCAGCATTTTGTTTGAGATGAATGACTCCCAGAATTTCTGTGCCAGAAGTGATGATTCTATTCACCAGCACTGATGATAAATCGGCATGAATGACTTCATCCTCATCAGCAATGGTAGCCGATTCGGTTTCAATTTGTGGTAGTGTCTCGTTAATCAATTCAACCGCTTTGGATAAGTTAAGTGTTTCTGAGAACTCGCGTAATTGTTGTAAGTCAGTAATTAAGGTACTAAGCATTTTTAGTTCAACGGTGAAAAGGAGTATGAAAGTGTGATATGTAGGGGCAATCCGTTGTGGTTGCCCCTACAAACCATCAATGACGGTAGGGGCAAATCCTTTATGGTTTGCCCCATAAGGTATATTATTTTTTGTGAGTTGCCTAACCAAACCCGCCCAAAACACTCCGCTCACTATTCATCAATAGGTGGCTCTGAGGGGCGGTGAGGAAAATCCGGTTCCCAGGGTTTTTTAGGAAAATCCGGTTCCCAAGGTTTTTTAGGATAATCGGTTTCCCAGGGTTTAGAACGGCTGCCCAAGCTATCTTCTTCAGGCTGCGGCTCCGTTTCATCATCAGGTGTCTCGTTTTCCTCACATTCGGGGGTTGAACAAGATTCCTTTGTCACCGTTTCTTTCTCCAATTGGGTAGGAGAGGGATTCTCCAATTCGGGGGGGGAGGAACGGGTGGCATTGCAACTGCTTAAAATCAAAAGACTGGTAAAAACAATTAGGTAACGGTACATAGCTCATTTCTCCTAGTGTATTGGAAACTTTGGAACATTGGGTCATTTTTTTGAGGTTGACTTTTAAAAGTGCTAAAAATCAGAAGTTTTATCGGATTTGGTTAACCGTTTAAAAGTTTTGTTAAATAAAAAATGGGTTTAGTTGAAACGGTGTTATTTGTTGTTGCTTATTTACAATAATACACTAAAAATAAACATAAGTCGGTACTTTCGCTTAAATAATGTAACGTTTTGATTTAAAATAATATTGCATATTTAAGCACTATGTATGCTGGCTACAACTCATTGAATATGCTTTAAAAAAAATAAGTGAAAGTACCAATAAGCCTCGAATCAGAAATTTTTAAAAATCTGACCGGTCTGTTTGAAATGAAAATATTTCACGGGTTAAGTTTGTTGTTTGAAAAAAGTTTCAATTCTAGCCATTGACCGTATATAATAAAAAATTTTTGCCAAAATGGTGGGCAACAGGAGGTTTTTTCAGCGGCAATGTAGTGTCAAACATAAAGGAGAACTTAATGAAGTTTCTGAAACGCTTTTCAACAATCAGTTTGGGAATGTTATTTCTGTACCAACCGTCAGTCATCATGGCTGCCGAGGAGTGTTCTTATCGTGTGGAGAACGTATCGGTTAATGATACGCTTTTTATTCGTTCGGGGCCTGGTGTGAAGTATCAAGAGGTTGGTGCCCTTCGGTATGATGCGAGTGGTATACGGATAACCGGGCCGGTTCTCCAAATTGGTGAATCACGTTGGGTCCCTATCCAGTATCAAGGTATAGAAGGTTGGACCAATCAGGCTTATCTTAAACAAGACTGTCAATCGGGCAGTCAGATAATTGGCGATATGCTGATTGACCACACAGTAGAAAGCGGTGAAACAGTGGTCAGTATTTCCCAACGTTACGGCTACAGTGCCAAGGAGATAGCCAGTTGGAACGAGTTACCGGCACCTTACTCTTTATCGGTGGGACAACGCTTGCGGATAGCTCCTTGTTCTTATCGCGTTGTCAAGGTGCCGGCTAATGATATGCTTTGGATACGAGAAACATCTGGTGTTCACTCTCAAAGAGTGGGAGCCATTCCTTATCAGGGTACTGCCATTGAAATCACCGGGCCGGCCAAGATGGAAGGAAAAACGCGCTGGGTGCCCATCAAATATAAAGGGATAACCGGCTGGGTCAATCGTGGCTATCTGGCAGCTAGTGCGGATTGTCAACAAGCTATTGATGAGACGGCGGACGACTGTTATCGGGTTATCAAGGTGACCAGTAATGACACGCTTTCAATTCGTTCGCAGCCGAATACCCAGTCGGCTAAAATTGGGGTTATTCCTTATGATGGGACTGGAATCCAAATCACTGGTCAGCTTAACAAGATTGGCAAGTCCTCTTGGGCACCCATCGCATACGAAGGCCTCCAAGGTTGGGTGAATCGAGCTTATTTGGCCGATGAGGTTAGCTGCCCAGAACAGAACCCGTTTTATGATTCTTATACCGTCGTTGCTGGAGACACGTTGTTCAGTTTGTCCCGACGCTTTGGGTACAGTTTCAACGATATCATTAGATGGAACCATTTACAACCGCCTTATCAGTTGTCGGTGGGGCAACGTTTGCGAATAATCCCTTGTTATTCTCGCGTTATCAATGTGGCTGCCAATGATATGCTCTTTATACGATCTGACCCCACTGTGAGTTCTCAACGAGTGGGGGCTATTCCTTATGAGGGTACTGATATCAAGATAATAGGGGTTTTTCAAATGGTTGGAAAAACGCGCTGGGTACCGATCAAATACCAAGGAATAGAAGGCTGGGTTAATTATAGTTATCTTGAACAAGATTGTCACTAACCGGTTTTTAAAAACGGTCAATCGTATAGTTCAATGCCATACTATAAACTTGTGGTTGTCCCCACTAACCGGCTTTGGTGGCAATGAGCAACGCTTCGTTACGGAAACCTTGCGTAATCTCTCCAATCTCACCTTCTTCACGATAGACGACTGTCTGCAAATCAGCAAACAAGTGCAATAATTCATTGTCAGCTAAGCGAAATTGCGGATTTTTAGGACCGGCATCGCTGACAGAGGTGCGCGTAAAAGTTTGATAAAACAATAATCCATTGGGTTTCAGTGCTTGCGTCAATATCGGAGCCAAATTTCTGTCCAAAAAATGACAGACCACAATGACATCAAATGTCTGGGCTTCGGGCGGTGAAACAATGACATCGCGTTGTTGGGTATGAATAAGCAATCGTTGAGTTTTGGCGTAAGCCGATAACCGTTCCAGAGCCGTTTCGGCATAGTCCCAAGCATAAGTCTCCAAACCATGACGAGCAAGCAAGATAGCATTCGCGCCTAAACCACTGGCTAAATCTAATGCGGTGCCTTGAGTGGGCAATAAATGTGTGTAGGCAGCGAGAACTTGACAAGGTTCTGGAATGTTGGTGGCTGTTTGGTAGCGGCTATTCCATGTTGTTGCTGAAATCATTTTTGTTCATTAGAGTTATCTGAAAATCAGGAAATTCGCCCGGTTAGTGGGGGCAACCACAAGGGATTTGCCCCTACATGTCTGCCATAGTGTGGGACTTCCCAAAAAATAATCTATCCATTCATTCACACCTGACCGGTTTTAAAAACCAGTCAGGTGATATGTATGCGAATTAATGATTAAATTAATATAAAATCAATTAGTTATAAAAATTTAATCCATTGATGCTCTTGCAAAACCCCAGGTTTCACCTCTTGCTCTTAACGTTCAACCCCTACGGGGTTGATATTGTTAAAAGAATAACCCCACTCGCCTCTTGCTTTCATCCCAGGTGAAACCTGGGACAACCCCGA
>Ga0233403_10001673_pt1 | contig 10165 bp, 5 predicted proteins | sample Na_oxic_1_MG_FD_179866 | JGI IMG/M metagenome (GOLD analysis project Ga0233403, IMG submission 179866) | Seawater microbial communities from Saanich Inlet, British Columbia, Canada - Na_oxic_1_MG | ecosystem: Environmental > Aquatic > Marine > Inlet | place: Canada: British Columbia | collected...
TTGTATATAATAAGGGATTTATGCTAGTCCCCACAAACTGGGGTGTTAAATTTGAAGCGATTTTGCGGTTTTTTTTCACCAGATTTTGAGGCACTAGAAATCCGATTTTTGGCAAAAATCGGATTTCCTTAATATCATAGCAACTTTGCGGTTTTTTTTCACCAGATTTTGAGGCACTAGAAATCCGATTTTTGGCAAAAATCGGATTTCTTTAATATCATGACAGTTTTGTGGTTTTTTTCACCAGATTTTGAGGCACTAGAAATCCGATTTTTGGCAAAAATCGGATTTCTTTAATATCATGGCAATTTTGTGGTTTTTTTTCACCAGATTTTGAGGCACTAGAAATCCGATTTTTTGCAAAAATCGGATTTCTGGCTTCGTAAAAAATTTTTAAAACCTCAAAGAAATCCGATTTTTTGCAAAAATCGGATTTCTGGCTTCATAAAAAATTTTTAAAACCTCAAAGAAATCCGATTTTTTGCAAAAATCGGATTTCTGGCTTCATAAAAAAATTTTTTAAAACCTCAAAGAAATCCGATTTTTGGGAAAAAATCGGATTTCTGGCTTCGTAAAAATTAAATTAAGATTTGGGCTCCTCTTTTAATTCCTCATAATAAAGCGTGGCATTACCAATTTTTTGTTTAATAGGTATATTTCTGGCTAGATTTTGTGTACGAGCCAGATGTGCTTTTAACATTTCTGTTGTCATTAATGCCAACGATTTTTCTATTTGTAAAATTACTCGCTGTCTTTCTTCGACGACAAAATTAGGAAACTGTTTTTTTAAACGTTCTAAGATAAATCTGTCGTCACTTTTCACGGTGATAAGCACGAATTGTTCTTTTTGAAGGGGGGCATAGTTTTTCGCGCTATTTCCGGTAAAACATACATATTTTGGAATACGTGCTAAATTGAAAATACTTTTCCCACCCCACTCCCGCCATAACTGCATATAACCTGAATCCGTGCCCGGGATAAGCCGTAATGGAATACCTTTTGCGGTTTGAGGTATCCAAGATTCTCCCGGTTTTCGTAATGGATTATAAGGAAAGTCCACTTCTGCTTGTAATTCTCTAGCAAGCAATAAACAAAATAATTATTTAATATGGTTTTTTTGTAGAGTGGGTAGAGCGAGAGCGAAACCTACTATTTTGGGGAATTCGGTGGGTTTCGTTATCACTCTACCCACCCTACAATTCCTATCATTTTGACTTATGTATAACGATGAGATGATGCGGTGGGCTCAAATATCCATTTACACGTTCGCCGCAATCAAGTCAAGCGAGTTGCCCCGCGAGAAAATGAGGCCATAAATGAAGTCTGGATTTCAGATCGGGATCGCTTTAGCTATCAAGGCGTTAATGCCGAAGATCGTCTAACGGCTCCCATTGAATAAACGCGCATGTTGATTCTTTGCATGGCATGGTAGTATTACTTTCTTTCCCATAATTTAACTGTTTTACCGTCATTACCTGATGCCAGAAAGCGTCCGCATGGACTAAAAGCGACAGAATATACCGATTTTCCATGCCCTCTCAGGGTTTGGAGTACATTGCCGGTGCTGATATCCCAAAGTTTAATGGTATCGTTAATGCTATTGGAAGCGAGAATACGTCCATCATGGTTGAAAGCAACAGTACGCACCTCATCTCCTAGTTCTGGCAGGGTTTGTAGTTTCTTACCAGTACTTACTTCCCACATGATGATGTTATGACTACCAGACGCAAGAATGTTTCCATCCGGAGTAAAGGCAAATGTTTTCACTGACTTTTCAGGTTTTTGCTGGGTTTCTAACATTTTGCCAGTGCTAATATTCCATAGCTTTATCGTTTTGTCATTACTTGCCAAAGCGAGGATATTTCCGTTCGGACTAAAAGCAATCGTTCCACAGCCGGGCATTGTTTTCAACTCTTTGCTGGTGTTTGCATCAACTTCCCATAAGATGGTTTTGTCATCGCTACCAGAAACAAGAAGGCGTTTGGTGGGGTTAAATACCACAGAATGTACTTTACCTTCATGTCCTTGTAGGGTTTGTAATACTTGCCCAGTATCCACATTCCAAAGTTTTACAGTTTTGTTATTGCTACCTGATGCTAGGATGCGTCCATCGGGACTAAAAGCGACAGAATACACAGCTTTACCATGTCCGGTTAGGGTTTGTAGTACCTCGTCCATACTGACATTCCATAGTTTTATAGAGCCATCATTACTACCTGATGCAAGAATACAGCCATCTGGACTAAAAGAAACTGACCATATTGCACCGAGATGATCTTGCAAACTGCAACGTTCCTCATAATATTGACTAGATTTTGGTTTAAGCACATCATGTTTAGGAAATAATTGCATCCATTGATGAACAAGTTGCCGTGCAGATTGAGGTCTTTGTGAGGGTTCTTTTTTCACACAATCGCCCAATAAATTGCGTAATATTGGAATTTCTGGTAACTCGCCTTCTAAAAAAGGATTGGGTTTTTCTCCGGTTAATAAGTGATACATTGTTGTTCCAAACCCAAAGATATCACTTTTGGCCCCCGGTTTTTCAGAGTGTATCGGGTCTAATTGTTCAGGTGAGGCATAATCTAAGGTGCCAAATACTTTCTGCCCTAATACACTCAATCCGATTTGACTCTGCCGCCTAGCCGCTTGTTGTCGCAAAGAAGTTGCGACATGAGATAAGCCAAAATCTATAATTTTGACGGCGATTTTTTTCTTATCCGGTTTGAGCAATATATTGGCTGGTTTTAAATCTAAGTGATAGATTCTCGCACAGTGGGCTACTTGCAATCCTTTGGCAATTTCTAACCCCACCTTTAGAGCCATTTCTAAGTCTAATTTGCCTTTTCGTTTTAACCAGTTTTCCCCATCTATCATACCATGAATGTATTCAGTGACAAAAAAAGCTCTTTCCTGTTTGATGTCATCCACATGACCGCATGTTAGTGGTTTAGGCACATATTGCCCGGCTACCTTACTCATTGCTAAGGCTTCTTTAAAAACTTCATTGGGCGAACCTTTACGATTTTCCCAAAAGCATTTAACCACTACCCGCTCATCTAGAATTAGAGGATCGCGATTTTGACACAAAAACACACAGCCCATACCACCCGCACCCAATAATTTTTCAATGGGGTATTTATGGACATTATGCAAAGCATAGCGTTGGGGATCAATCTCAATGGCTACTTTAAGATCATCCAAAGCTTTATCATACAACTTGTGCCGCAAGTGCATTTGAAACAAGTTAAATGAAGCTAACGCCCGTTCTCCATCGTCTGGGGAATTTTCCCTGACTTGAGAAAACCAATATTCCGCCTCAGCGACTTTGGTAGGATCGCCAGTAGAAGACAATACACAACCGGTCATCATGAGGATTCTATTGTACTTAGGATCATCTAGCGATAATCGTTTTAACTTAGTTTGGATTTCTTGAATCTGTTGCCGGCGATTGTTATCGTATGGTATAAACTCATCACTGAGTTTAAGCTGTTCAGATAAACCTAAACGCTCCATCAATTGCGTTAAGGTTTGTAAGATTTCCTTTCTCTCCCATGATTCCCGCAGAAACTTTAACAATCTTGGAACTAAAGAAAAAATACCGGGCCTCAGTTCTTTATCCCAAGAACTAGCAACCTGATTATTGATAGCCTTAAGTTCTTTCCATTGTTCAAATAAGGCTTCAAATCGTACTGCTAATCCAACATCCATCAAAATATCTTGTTTAAAAGCACCCGATGCGACACCAATGATGCGTCTAGTCGCATAATGATAAACTGGCCCACCACTTTGTCCTTTGCCTTTAATCGCATTTGGTAAGTCGATTTTGTTAGCTCGCCATTGAGAAATGGTACCCGGAAAAATCCCCAGTTTACTATCGGCTCTATGTCCGGCTGGATAACCCATAGCAACTACATTATCTGCTTGATGTAATGATTCTGAAATGAAACCTAGTGGTAAACAATGACTAGGTTCATGGTCTGTTTTTAACACCGCAATATCATGAGCTTTTAAACTTTTATTGGTGTCAAGTTGTGCGGAAATTTTGCCGTGAAAGCGTGTTTCAATAATAATATCAGGTGGATAGTCTCCAATACAATGATAAGCAGTTAATACATAGCCATCAGGTGTAATGAAAAAACCAGTGCCTCGAAATTCATCACCTACAAAAATTTTGACAATGGCATTGCCTATTTTACGGTGAATGAATTTGTTAAGTTCTTTATCTTCTTGCATACTCATTTTAAAAGATCATATAGTTAAGCACTGAAGCACAAATTATCAAATTATCGAATATTATGTCCAAATCTAAAGGTTTGGACTCCAAGAAATATTAAAACTTATGCTTCAGTACTTAGAAGGATTTAAGAAAGTGTTACTTCGGGTTAAGGTAAGAACAGCATACGAAAAACCCAACAATGCTTTGCTGGGTTTTGTTCATTACTTTTTCATAACCTTTAATATAGCAAGGCTACAATCATCTCCAACGGGGCTTTCTTCTCGAAACACTTGTTGTAAATTGTCACGAGTGGCTTTAGCTACTTGGTGTTGTGTATATGTATCAAGCCACTCAAACATTTTGGCACAAGCCGGAGCAGCAGTTTGAGTTTGTTTATGATAAAGCGTATCTGCTACACCATCTGAGAAAAGCATAAAACCTTCGTCAGGATTGAGGACACCGCGATAGAGGCGAAAATGTGTTAGGGCATCTTTTGAAGTCACAAAAAAAGTGGTGTTTGAAAATTCTCCCCGCTCTGGAGAAGAAAAAACACTTGCCTGATTATCTTTGAATTGGACGATGACACCGTCGCCAATATGTCCAGCTAAATATTGGATCGTACCTTTGGTTTCTTTTAAGACTACAAAAAGTAAGGTGGAGGCAAGTTCTTTCACTCCAATGCCCAGTGATTTGGCTTTTTCTGTTAAATAGAATGTTAGCCTTTTGTGGATATGAGTACAAGCCAATACACGATCATTAAAAAATCGCTCAAAGTTGTCATCTTTAACATTGCCTTCATCTAACTTATCCCAATTTTCTACATCCTGATCACCTTTACCCAAAATAATGCTACCCACTTTGGAGGTAACTATTTCAGCCCCTAATTCGGAATGAGAACAAGAGCCTGCACCGTCGGCAAGTGCGATAATGACACGTTTCTGTTTTTTGGATCGAAAAGTAAAAACGTCGTCTTGCCGAGGCAATTTTTTACCTTCATGCGCTTTGCCAACAACAGCATGACCAGCAACTTTGATTTTTGCTCGCATGATTTCTTGATTTATCCTCAAATATTCAGTCCACGCTTTGAGCCCTTCACGAGCCAGTGAAATTTCTTCTTCTGATTCCAACGTTTGTTCAAAAAGGGAGTTCAGGTATTTAGCACTAAAAAAATCTATTTCTTCTAATTGGAGTGGTGGCGATTTTGGAGATAAAAGCTTTAACACTTCTGTATCCGCGTCTTCACCCATTCCAATCGAAAAGACGATCAATTTTCGGTATAATACCTGATTATGGACTAATTTGGCCACATCAATATGAGAATGGTCCGTTGGATGACCATCTGTTACTAAAACCAACCAAGGGCAATGATAATTAAGGCCCGTTTCTTGATATTCCTTGGTTTTTGCTTCGATCTGGTTGAGGGACAATGCCAATGCTGAACCAATGCTGGTACCACCACGTTCCTTATCGGTTTCTAATATAGGGATGTCAACATTTTCTACCGTTTGAAAGTCTAAAACTGTTTTCGGTTCACCTGAAAAAGTGATAATGGAAATATCAATAGCATGTCTGATCATTTCATCATTTTTCAGGGCAGTTAAAAAATGTTTTATTCCCTCATTTAAGGTATCAATGGAAAGTGAATCTGGAGGCTTGATAATATTCTGATCTCCTATCCAAAAGCTCGTACCCATGGAAGGACTGCAATCAAGCACCAGACACACAGCTAATCTCGTGGTGGGATTAGTGTCAATCTTCATAATAACGGATAATCCCTCGTATGTACTCTGCTAACGACAGTTTTTACAATTCTGCCCATGTTTTAATTCCTTCAAAATCAAGTTGAACGGTTTCGCCTGGCATAGACTGTGAAATAGTGTAAACACTCTGACCTAGCCATTCAAAAAATTCAGGAAAATTCAGGCCCTTCAGTTTTAATGGGTTGCGCTTTGGAGAAAACTTACTCAATACGGCCATCACATCGGCATCGGCATCATCCCCTACCCCAATTGGGAATACCGTTAGCTTCTTGTTCAGCACCATATCCTGAACCTTTTTGGAAACCTCAAGATGCGTATAATCCGTGGGGCGCCCATCCGTCATCAAAACCAGCCAAGGTTGGTAATAGTCAACCCCTGCATTGCCATATTCTTTTTTTCTTTTGTCAAGCAATTTCAGTGCAAGTTCCACTGCCGAACCAATGCTCGTCCCCCCTTTATCGTCAATTTGTAGTGTTGGGGTGTCAATCCGGTCCATTGATTGAAAATCTAAAGCAGTTTTTGCCTTTCCGGCAAAGGTGATGATGGAAATTTCAGCCGCATATCTCGCTATCTCATCTTTTTTAATGGAGGCCAAAAAATGTTTGACTCCCTTATTCAATTCATCAATGGGGACTGAGCCACTTTGTCTGACGATTTGTTTACCACCAACCCAATAACGTGCCCCCATAGAAGGGCTACAATCCAGCACCAGACATACGGCGATTCTCGCGGTAGGATTATTGACCAAATCTTGTTTTCTAATTTCCAAATCAATACTCATAATTTACTTTTCCTTTAAAGAAACGATACTTCTTTGAACTTGCGTTTATTTATAAAAAAGCTAAAGCTTTGGATTCCAAAAATCGTTTAGCTAGAATCCAAAAGCTTTGGGCCTTTTCTAATAAACACTAAATTAAACTAAACCTTTGCACGACTACGACGGCAACAGGGACCCCTTTTAGGTGATTCAAAACCCTTATCCTCAAAGAATCTCTGTTCACCTACCAAAAATGTGAAAGGTTCACCGCACTCACTGCATATCAATTCTTCATCCGTTTTACCATCATCACCCTCTTTTGGTATGTAGGGCTTAAGGCCGGTAGGAAATATTTCACTCGACACATAACCGCGCTGAAGTAGCTTCGCATAAGCCCCCATGATACTTAACCATTCTTTAGCGGCTTTCCTTTTACCTTCCCTAAAGTTATTATAAAACGCTTCCTTGGTTTGGAAAGGAAAATGACTCCAAATAAATCGCCAAGGGCCTTGAGGAGTCTTTCTGTTTGCTTGCGTACCCAGCGGATATGAAAAATCTTGTCTCTTGATTAGCTCTCTAGGATTCCCACCACCTTGTTGGGAATATGGCGGTTTCCCTGGCATTAAGATCATAAACAGCAATGTGGCAATTGCAAAGTTTTCATGTTCTGGGGTTCTCAGAAATTTTGCAAAATGTTGCCCTTGGATTTCAGGGGCCGTAAAGTTTACGGTGCCAACCGGACATGGAAAATCTTCGATTTGATAGCTATCCGTATCCACAAAATAAACTTCGCGGCTGCTGTGAACCAGAATATTCAACGGATTAATGTCCCCAATGATAATATTTCTCTCATTCAGTGCCCTGATTTTTATCAATATCGTGATTGCCAGTTCAACGAGATTTTTTCGGTCCCACTGCGGAAAATTTTGTTCCAAGAGCGGTTTCACAAACATGGCCCTTTGTATTGCTGTTCCCCGTGCTTGCTCCATCGCATAGCCAACAAATTCGCCATTGGCATTGTACACAATTTCTCTGGGCCAACAAACGCCAGCAATATTAACTTCTTTACTCACCATGAGTTCTAATTTTCCGAGAACCAAATCAGTGAGCCTTTCTTTTTTGTAAATTTTACAAATCAGCTTCGATTCGGTGGTGAATATACTGCCTTCTCCTCCTTTTCCAATTTCTTCTACCAGTTTTAATGTGCCTAACCGCTTTGATGTTACCTCATCATTGAGGTTGGGTATTACAGAAACAGGCAAAATCTGGGTGGCGGCTCTAGGCGCATCAAATGAACTGGATGGCGTAAAGATCAATTCTGGTGAATTGTCTGATTTTTTCCATTTCTTCCACTCTTCAAGGTTGCCAGAATCATTGATACGGAATGCCGTAATCCCTTTCTCAACTTTGACTGAACGGGAGTCGCGTAACGCTAGAATATCCTGTGCAAGTTTACTATCTTGGGTAATTAACAGGACATTATATTTAAGGCGAAAGCGCGTAAAAATGGTAAGAAATAGGTTATCCGCAAAAGAATCATCTTGATCGCCGTAAATAGCCGCATAACCTACTTTGGCATATTCGTTAAGAATTTTTGTTGCCTTTACCGCACTCTTCTGAGTCGATTTATCCTTGGATTTTTGCAACTTTACTAGTTCATTTCCTACCTGAATAGGAATGATGAGCTTTACGCCAGTATCCAAATTTGAACTTTTCGTTCTGTCTAATGAAGCCGGCAAGTGACGTTCAAAAAACTCGCTGGCTTTTTCATGCATAAAACTACAAGTATCCACGAAGATTTTGTAGTCTGTTACTAGTTTGTCAAGATCAACCATAAGTAATTTCCTGATTATCATAAAAATCCTATAACCTTGAGATTTACCTCAAGGCTAAAAACTCTAAGTTGGCTAAAGCCAACTTAACCCTATTAGGCAAATCCAAAATTAAAATCTACCAGTAAGGGCAACCATAAAGGATTGCCTCTACAATATTCAGACTGGCTGTCAGGGTAATCCACTTTTATGAATCCCTAAACTGGTACATTAATTTTTTGGAGTTGCCTTATCAAATTTGGATTTCAAAAATGAGGTACGAATTCTTAAGGAACGTGCATGAAATAACTTAGGCAACTTTGGGGCAACCACAAGGGATTGCCCCTACAAATCATCATGGGACAAAGGGGCAATCCTTTATGGTTGCCCTAATTATTTCATGCACATTCCTAAGCCTCAAAAACAGAATTCAATAAGCATCATATTCTATTTGAATTCTACTTAATAATAGTCAACTCAGAGTCAGAATCTACCTCAAAAATAGAACCCCTAATCATCGAAGTGATACGTGAACGTTCCTCCAGATTGGTTTTTAGGGTGCTTCTGCCACGTAAAATAAACTGCCCCTTACCACGTAAATTACAGTCGATTATTTCAACCGAACTTTTTTCGGTGATGTTACCATAATTCCCTTTATTAAAGTGCATTTGTGGATTGAGAACCGAAATATTTTCTGACTTAACCGTGTCTAACGCATAACCCTCGTTATCATTAAATTTGCAATGCTTAAATTTGGCATTTTCAACTTCCTTCAAATAGATACCATTTTTGGTTCTATTTTCAGAAAATGTGGAGGTTGCAAAATCCGCCTCTGAGCAACTGTCCAAATAAATTCCGGAAAGATGATTATTGTCAAAATGACAATTCTCAAATTGAATTTTTTGCACTTCTTTAAGCCATATTCCATCCCCCTTTTGGGTTTTATTCAATCTTAGCCCACGGCCGGTCACATTACGGCCATCAACCATTCTAAGCCCGGCTTCGGCATTATCTAACAACTTGGAGGAGGTAATTGAAATATCATGACTGCCTTTTTCTATATCAATGCCCACACTGGAATTTTTTCCACAAGCTACATTTTCTAATTGAATGGCAAAAGCATTGGATATCTGAATCCCCGGACCCTTATGACTTCCACCAAAAGTACCGTCATTGAGTGTCACATTGTGACTATCAATAATTCTTAGGGCGGCTTTGACATTATCTAATACCGTTGCTGAAAGAATAGAAACTTTACGACTACCCTGTTGTATATCAATACCCAGATTGGCATTATTTCTACAAGTGACATTTTCCAACTTAATATCAAAAGAATTGACGAGTTGAATTCCTTGCCCCTTTTGACTACCTTCAAAAATACAATTTTTGATCGTCACATGCTGGCAATTTTTAATTCTCAAACACGCAAATTCACTTTTCAGGACTTGAACATTCTCTATGGTGACATGACGACAATTTTCCAATAACAGTCCATTCTTTTCCCTAGCATTACATCTGATCATAACCGGATCAGTAATGTTAAGATGTTCTTCGTCTTTGTAATAAATTCTACTTTCAGAAGCGGGGCCTTTTTTAACATCATCTCGCCGCCGGCTTT
>Ga0233403_10001674_pt1 | contig 10159 bp, 9 predicted proteins | sample Na_oxic_1_MG_FD_179866 | JGI IMG/M metagenome (GOLD analysis project Ga0233403, IMG submission 179866) | Seawater microbial communities from Saanich Inlet, British Columbia, Canada - Na_oxic_1_MG | ecosystem: Environmental > Aquatic > Marine > Inlet | place: Canada: British Columbia | collected...
CGAAATAACGTAACCCAACATTTATCACGCTCTGTTGGGTTACGTTGCTTTGCAAAAAAATCTAACCCAACCTACAATATATCTTATTGAAAATAAAGCGATAAATCCTTAACTTAATGGCAGCCACCCTACGCTCGCTCAGATTTTTGGATTTGGTGCGCATTTAGGGCGATATAATGCCCACTTCTTCGATACTTGTCACATACCCAATTTCCTTTCCAGTAAAGCCGACACCAAGATACACTCGCGAGCGCGAAACGCAGTGGCGGTTACGCCCATCATTCAAAAAACGTTCACCATAATTTTTTGTCTTGATTTGCTTGAGTGCTTTGTTAGTTAAACGATCCATATTACTACCCGCTTTAGCATATTTAAACTCAATGAGATAAATTTTATCCTCAAAAGCCAATACGCCATCAATTCGCCCCTTATCGGTAAGAACTTCTAAATCAATTTCAACGCCCATTAATACCAATATCATATAAAACAGGGAATGGTAATAAGCTTCTTGTTCTATATGTAACGGATACGGAATTTTGGCAAATAAGGCGCGGATGATATTCATAAAGCCTGCTAAGTTTTCTTCCTGTAAATAGCGGTGTAATTTTTGGGCAGCCGGTTGAATCTCTTCCAATCGGTTTTGGGTAAAACTTTCAAAGAGATAGGTTATAAATGCCTGCTTAACCTCTAAATTAGGGTAGTTTAAGGTATATTCCCGAAAAAGTTCTTGGGAAACAATTTCGGTTATGGTTAAATAACCCGTTTGAAACAAAAGCGCGAAAATGTTCAGGTTCTCAATATTATAACTATCAAAGATAATTTCTGAGATTTTTTGGTTTTCAAATGTCGTGACATCTCGTTGTTTCTTTTTGATTAATTTTATCAAAAAGCTTGGGGTACCCGTTGCGAACCAATAATTACTGAAACGCTGTTCGGCAAACAAATTGAGAATTGAAAACGGATTATACAATCTGTCTTTTGCATTCCATGAATAACCGTTATACCAAGTCTTTATTTGAGTCAGCAATTGTGGCTTCTTTATGCCCAACTCAAAACAAAGCGTTTGAATATAATTATCAAAATAGCTTTCCAATTCTGTTTGTGTGTAGCCGAGCAATGTGGCAAATTGTTTCGATAAGGTGATATCTCGTAGATTATTTAAGTCAGAAAAAATCGACACACGAGAAAATTTAGACACGCCTGTTAAGAACACAAAACGCAAAAAAGCGTCAGAAGATTTTAAGACACCAAAAAAATCCCGAAGAATTTCACGGTTTTTAGTGGATTTTTCGATATCATCAATATGATCGACAATGGGTTTATCATATTCATCAATCAAAACAACCACTTTACCTTTTCTTTCAGATAATGCCCGAATGATTTTTTTAAAATAGGCTTTAAAGCCGCGTTTCTCTATACCCAGTTGATAATCCGCATTGAAGCCATCTAATAATTCAATGAGCCCTTTCCGTAGCTCCGCCCCGGTGGAAAAGTCGATGCCGGAGAAATCAATGTGAATGACGGGATGTGGTTGCCATTCAATCTGATCATAGATATACAATCCCTGAAACAGTGCTTGATTGCCGGAAAAGATTTCAGATAACGTCGAAACCAGCAAAGATTTTCCGAACCGGCGAGGGCGGGAAAGAAAAAAATAGTCGCCACTTTCCATTAATTCTGCAATGTGACGAGTTTTATCCACATACACACAGTTATCTTTGATAATTTTAGAAAAGGTTTGAATACCGATGGGTAATTTTTTCATTTTTGTCTTTATCAGTTATTAGTTATCAGTCCCTATCATTATAGCCCAATGCCATTTAAGCCTGGGCGAACACACAGGTTCGCCCCTACAGCCTCTGAATATGCGGGATTTTGTAGGGGCAGACCTGTGTGTCTGCCCTTAACTTAATGGCAGTGAATTGTAGGGTGGGTAGAAGCTCTCGCTGCACCCACCATTCATATCAATGAAAATAATGAAAAGGGCAGGTGCAGTCTCTCTACTCACTCTACGCTCGCTAAGGAATGAGGATTTAATAACTTCCAAAACTTTTGAGCAAAACCTGACAGGTTGAGCGTTCCGCTACTTCGTTGCAAAAACCTGTCAGGTTTAGTTTCGGGTTTTATTGAATTCTCATTCATAAGGATAATTGATATTGTAGGGGCAATCCGTAGCGAAACCCCTGAATTTCATTCTTTTTGTATTGTTCCAAAAACTCGCATTCAAAGGTGAGAACGAGATAGTTCGAGCCTTTCAGAGAGGAACGAGGTTGGTATTGAAATATAATTATCTGGTTTTTCTTGCCTATTCTGAATAGCAAAAAAGTGGTGCTCAATGTTTTTGAGAACTAGCACATCATAATAGATGGCACCACAGTCAAGACAAATTTCTACCGGGGTATTGGGTACCAGCAGATATTGACCATCATGAGTATATAAATAGTCAATCCGGCGTTCTTCATACTTTTCACTGCCACAAAAGTTACATTTTTTCGTCATGAGTGTGTACCTCTTGTCCAAGGATTAATAAATTTAGGAGGTTTGGGAATATATACAGTGATAATGGCGACTTTGTCACCACGCCATCCGCAAACAATATGTATCGGATCGTTCCCTGCAAAACCCAACAGTCAACAACTTTCGCCGCGTCCTGTGTCGGGATACTGTTCAAGTATTTCACTGTTTAATAAAGCGGTTTCTACTTGAGCGAACGTTAAATTATCGAATCGACGTTCAATTTCTGCATGGTGAGTATAAACATATTCACAGTGGGCAATTTTATTTTTTAGTCGGGTGATGTCCATTATACTCAGTGATCGTTTGAAATGATGGTAGATACTTACCTGTCAGGTATAAAACTAATAATGAGTCATTCAGATTTTTTTTGTGTATAATACAAACTAACAATGTGAATTAGAAAATACAATTTATCAATTAGCAATTAATTATGAATTCCAAATTATTAATCTGGATTGGCAAAAGATTATGCACACCTATATGAAAAGCTTTTTTTCTCAAAAAACTATAATGAATTGGTTAGACTTTTTAGTCGCTGTTTTAGCGATCATTGCTTTATCTTATGAAATCAGTGGAAATCTACCTTCTGAATCGCTTATTATTTTAGAAGTTGAAGCGTTGGAAACGCCATTTGCTTATTCACTGACAGGGGCAGATTCTGATCAAGGTTATTTGTTGGAATCGGTTAAAATATATTCCCATTTGGATCATCTCATCAAACGGGCGACGTTTAAATATGATCGCTATGTGAAAGAAGTTGACTTAAAAGTCAGTCAAAAAGAACAGCCAAATGCTTATTTTGTCTCAAAAGCATTTTTGCAAAACGAATTTGGAAAACAAGGTTTTCAATTTGAATTTTTAAATGATAATCGTTTTACATTTAAGTTTTATTTTGACGAAGGGCAATCAGGTGAACCTGAGTTTGAATGTAAAGCCATTGTTGTTGACAAAAGTGTGCCTTGCAAAGTGGTAGAAAAAAGCCTCGTTTCTTCATGGTATTATACGATGGGGCTGTCAGTATTTCTTCTCATTGCAATTATTGTCATTTGGTTGCCCATTCGTTTTTTTATCTGGAAAAAGACAAAGGGGTATGGATATAATAAAGAGCGTGGGTATGGTTAAAGATATCAATAAAGATTATGTAGGGTGGGCAAATTTTTTTGATTGCCCTTTTATGTATAGTTTTTACTCTTAAATAATTTCACACACCAAACCTGACAGGTTTTGGAAACGAAGTAACGAGCGAAGCGAGATCAACCTGTCAGGTTTTTTGAAGTTATTTACCTGAAAGTCTATAGTAGGCAAAATTTTTTGATTGCCCACCATCCTTAGAAAGTTAAGTTGGAGGATATTTTTGATGAATGATTTAGAATGGAATATCGTCACAGCGAGTAAGGGCGGCGTTGGTAAAACAATGCTCACCTTGCTGCTCTTAATACGTAATCTTGAACTGGGTAAAAGCACCTTAGTCATCGACTTGAATGCGATGAACACCGATTCTTCTGCCATCCTGCTTGAAGATCGGAGACCTGATCAGAGAATTATGATAGAACATGAAACGGCTAATGAAAAAGATTCAGCATTAGTCGAACAAATGGGTGCTAATCAGATCATTGTTCAAAAAACATTTTCGTCCTTAGAACAAAACCAACAAAGAAACGATTATGCCGTTGGCTGGCCTTCTAATCCTTATGGATTATATAAACCCAGCCTGTTTGCCGATTTTCTTTGCACGATCAAAAAAAATGCCGATCGCATTCGGACTGAATTGGATATGCCGGCGTTGCAAAGTGTCATCATTGACACGAATTACCATTTTTGTAATATCTTTTCCAATGATGAAAAATATTATAAGGAATACCAAGAAGGCATTCTGAAGAATGATAGTATTAAAGTTTGGTTCTTATGGGTTTATAGACAATTAGATAATCTCATTAAAGCCAATGAAGAAGGTGACGCAAGAGCAGTGCATGCAACGGCAGCGACGATGGAAGCCTGTTTGAAACGTGCTGACAATTCGACACCATTTATGCATGTATTTACGCCTGTGGCATTGGTTTCATCTACAAATGAGAAAGCTAGTCCTGGCGCTGCGCTTTTTAAACTGATCAACGCCATCAGAAATGAAGAAGATGATACGATTCAAGGGTTAGAAGAAATTGAAAGATTGCCCAAGGGTAATCCTATCCGTTTTAAGGATTGGGTGAAACGATTAGAAACGGCGCGCCTTAACTTACGTGGGAAAAATAAAAATAAAAATGACCCTCATAGCTTATTTTTAAATATGCTCATTGATGCCAGCCAAGTTCAAAATCGTGACGACAAACCTGAACGCCCCCAAAATGTGATCCCTTTATCAGTCTATCACACGAAGTTGCAATATTACACTGATAGGTATGCTAACGATTCTGTCTCAGAAATAAAAGGCTATAGCCTTTACAAAAAATTCAAAGCTCTTTTGGCTCATAACGAATGAAAATTGTAGTGATGGAGTCCAAAGCTTCAGCTTTGGGGGGCCTTGTTCTCGTTCCCAAACTCCGTTTGGGAATGCCTTCCTCGACGCTCCGCGTCGAATAAAAATTGATAGAAACTTCCTATTTGCACTAGTGCTAGAAATTATTTAGGAGAAAATTGATAACAGTTTCTTGTGTTTAGTCAGCAATGCCCGATCATTCGTAACATATTGATTTATAAAAGTATTTAAAAGAATATTCGACGCGGAGCGTCGAGGAAGGCATTCCCAAACGGAGTTTGGGAACGAGGAAAAAATCCTTTTTAAAATGCCATCGCTTTCCGTTATTGCCCGTTCAATAGGAATGCGCCCAGAAGGCTTGTATCAAATTGTTGACATAACAAAGTTTATATGATAGTCATTGTTTATAGAACAAAATACATTCTTCTATCTAAGCATACTTATCAACGTTTAGAAATAAGAGGAGTTGGTTTTTGCTATCTATTGTCAAATAGTAAGAATAAACGGATACATGGTAAGCTGGAAGAGGTCTTGTCAGAATTATTGCGTAATTATTATAAAAGCAAAACCATTTTTATCATACCAGAGAGGCTAAAAGGTTTATTCATTGAACTTTTTGGGCGCATTAACAACAAAAAACGTCTCGTGCCGAGACAATATGATAATAACGATTTAGGCGGGATGAAAAAAACGGGTGCCATTAAAAATGAAATGATAAAGTATGTGGGGTTCAAGAATCCATTACCCGCTAAAATAGATTTTGTTGAAACTTGGCATTTAAGTGAAATGACTCTTGCAATAACGGAAGGAGAAAACAGCCACTTTCTGGAGAATAAAATGAAAATCGTCATTTACAAAGCTAGCCGAAAAGTACCATTTCAAAGGGATTGTGATCAGTTTGGCAGTGCAGGAAAAATTATCTTTTCTAATCGTTCAGAACAGGTAACTGATTTTAACAATAAAAGTGTTGATGAACTCAGACACAAAGTGGAACCTTGGTTACCTAAACAAGGTATAATAGGTAGTCAGAAAGAAGATACCATTTTGTATGTTCCTTTTGAAATAAAGGAAAAATTTATGGAAATTCTTGAACATTTGATTGATGGTTTCAAGAAAATGATGGGGAAGGGCAAGAAGGATTCCGTGCCGACAAGTGAACAGCTTGGCTTGGGTAAGGAGAGTTCTCTTGGTTCTTTTTATGATGAGGTAGAAGTACAAGAAGTTCTACAATTAGGAGAAGATGACGTGAGTAAGGAAAATCTACAAGAATTACTTGATAAAATAGCCATAGAAGATGAAAACAATGAGGTGGATGCTATTTTCATAACAACGCCTCATCCTGCTACAAACCCTATTGTTATTCATAGCCAATCAAAGGATGAAAACAGGCGTGTTGAGATACCCTCTTTTGGTAGTCACATAGCCCAATTTGCTGCTTTGCGAAAAAAAATGGATCAGGCCCAAGCTGGGCTTAAACACGCACTGTTTCAGTTCAATAAGGGAATCACGAGTATTACTCGTTTGGGAAAAAAGAAACAGGTTCTTCTTTTCATGGTGAGTACTGCCGAAGATGCCCTTGCAGATGTTGAGCTTTGCAGAGGGCAGAACCTAGAGGAAATTGGGCAACTCATAAAAGACATTGGCTGGATCGATGAGATAGATAATACAGTCTAACTGACAACAATCACACTCATTCCCACGCATGGAAAATGAGTGTCGATTAGGTTAGGAGCCAATTATTTCTCTCGCATGTTGTGCTGCTCCCAATAAAATGGTTTCCTGATTAAGAATAACCTTCACTGGAATATTGGCATTTTGAGTGGCAAATTGCCCTTCTTTATTTCTAAAAGCTTTCATAAAAGTACCTTCAAAGGGTTCACCTTCATTAAGCAGTTTATCCTTAATTTCCAAAGCAATGCTACCAGCAATGTATACACCGTTTATAGCAAAATCTCTTAGTGCTAAGTCGCCAGCTTGTGCGCCATAAATTGAGGTAAATATGTCTAAAGCCTGTACACATAAATCATCTTTCTTTGCTAACGCCATTTCAATAATAACACGGTAAGGCTCAGGTTGGTTCATGCGTTTTTTTAAGGCGGAAGATTCTGTATTGCGTTTAGTCTCCCTGAGAAAATCATAAATTTTTACTAGCCCAGCCCACGATAATACCCGTTCTCCACTAACGTGTTTCAAGTCTTTACGAAAATAACCCAAAAATTCGTATTCTAAATCATTGCTAGGGGCAAAGTTGGCATGTCCACCTTCAGATCGTGAAGAAAGGTATTCACCATAATAATCATACAACAACAATTCACCTAAACCTGGACCTGTTGTAAGCATTAATGCACGATTGCCAGATGTGGGAGATGCCTTGGGATTAAGATCAAGTAATTCTTTTTCTGAGAGTATTGGAATTGCTTTTCCCATCGCCGGCATATCATTGAGTAAATCCACTGCCAAACAATTGAGTAACTCTTGCAGTTTTTCTACGGTAATTTCCCAACCTAAATTTGGCATTGTACAGCTTCCTTCAATTACAGGACCTGCAATTCCAAAACATGCTCCATAGATGGGTTCTTTAAGTTTGGTTTGTTCTAAAAATTCGCGTATTACCTCTTCCAAACAAGAATAATTTTTTTCTTTTACAAGAATTTCTTGTTTGAAAAGAGGCTTCAATTCACCATTGTCAGGAAAAATGGCTAAAATGCTTTTTTCAGCACCAATCTCACCAGCCAAAATCATGTTATTACTACTCCTTTAAAAACAAAAGATTTTTTTGTTCCCACGCTCTACGCTAAATAAACGCGCCAATGTCACAAATTCTAAACAAAGAACATGGGAAGTACAAAAATAACAATATACAAAAGCGATATAATCAATCACTTTTTTGCACCACGCCAAGCAGCCCCCAACAATCCAACTTGGGGGTTCGTAATCACCTTTACAGGTATGTTGGCATTCAATTTTTCAAAATGAGGATATTTTTTCTCCTTAGCGGTAAAGGCTTGCATAAAAGTACCATCACGCAGTTTATCCAAATTTTTCGGCGCAATGCCACCTCCAATATACACACCACCCACAGCCAAGTATTGTAAAGCTAAATCACCTGCCGTTGCACCGTAAATAGCCATAAATACGTCTAACGCTTTGGAACATAAGGGATTTTCCTTTGCTAACTGACTAATCACTTGAGCAGGATCATTCTTGCTCAAACGTTCTTTGAAGTGAGCTGGTTCGTTGCCATCTTTCCCCCTTTCCTTGAGAAATTCATAAATATTTACCAAGCCCTCCCCCGATAATACTCGTTCAACACCTACATTACCCTTGAATTTCTTATGTAAATAGCGTAATAACTTTCTTTGCAAATTATTATTATCGTAACTCGGCGAAAAATTAGCGTGCCCACCCTCGGAGGATGATGGATGATGTTCCTTACCATCCCAATATAACATAACCTGCCCTAATCCAGTACCTGCCGCAATCACAGCACGATTACCCTCTTGGGGAGTACCACGATTAAGTTCAACTAAATCCCCATCAGAAAGCTGGGAAATGCCATAACCCATCGCCTCTAAATCATTGAGTAAAATGACGGGTTTACCATTAAGTATTTGATTTAACTCACTTTCTTTTACAATAGGCCATTTTTCAGGATGGGTCATTTTGCAGCATTTCCCATCTGTATCTTTTTCTACAGGCCCCGCCATACCAAAACACGCCTTGCCAATAAATTTTTCGTCCTTTCTAAGCGACGATTCATCTAAAGAACGCAAAAAATCCTGAACCAATGCTGTCAAACTCGGATAGCTTGAACTCGGATATTCCTTTATTTCTGTAATAGGGCGAACCTTGCCCTCTTCCATTTTAAAAAGCCCCAAATAGCTTTTAGTACCGCCGATGTCTCCTGCCAAAATCATCTTATTACTCATATCAAAAAATGGTTAAATGTCATTAATGGGATGTCAATGATATACTAACATAGTTAACTATCAAAAACAATTGTCGCTAAAAAGGTAATTAAAGTTTGCTGGTTCGAGAATTTAAAAAACAGATTTGCTCGACAAATGCGTTTAATTTTATTGTGGCGACTTTTGTTATAATAAATATGAACCGAGCGGTATTTCGTAGGGGCAGACCTGTGCGTTTGCGATGCAGCGAGCGTAGGGTGGGTAGAGCGACAGCGCAACAAAGTAGCGGAACGCTCAACCCACCAAATGTTTAAATCAATCAGAATTAACCAAGTAAGGTGAACAAATGAACCAAGTCAGCGAACTTGATGATGAAATGCTTGAAGACGAGGAATTGGATATGCCATCATTCAAACATAGTCGGGTACAAACCAATCTCACTGTATTATTAGGTAATGAAGAACGGTTTGAAACGTTTGTTGAATTAAGTTTAGATATTGGCAAAATGGATTTAAGCCAGTTTAGGCTTAAAGCGAAAGACGAATTAGTACCTGATATCTGTATTTATAAATCACCACCGATCCTTAATGAAGAAGTAGATGATGATTTGTTAAGAGTATCTCAAATACCGGATTTAGCTATTGAGGTGCTTTCACCCAGTCAATCCTTGAATTTTCTCGTGAGAAAGATGAAAGCTTTTTTAGCACTTGGTGTTAAGTCATGTTGGCTTGTCATGCCGGTCATCGAAGTCATCAATATCTATTCACTAAATCACAGACAAACTTTTGACATGAATGACACCGAACTCGTTGATAAAATCATGGATATCCATTTACCCATTCAAAAAATATTCAACCGGCGTAAATACCAGCAAACGTAAACATCAGCAAGCGTAGGATGGGTTAATTGTAGCCACCCTTCGCTGCACGAAACCCCACCATTCATATCATGGTAGGGTGGGCAAGTCTTTTTTTGCCCACCTTTCATCAGATGGTGGGCAAGAAAAATACCTTGCCCACCCTACATTTTTACTTATGTATAACGATGAGGGTTCCACCTAGGGCTATTCACATTCAACCCCTATCGGGCTTGAAACCGGGGAACCGTAACTTGAACTTCGAGCATCACTTTACCAAATTTATTTTGAACCATGAATGATAAAGTTTTACGACAAACCGAAAAATTACTTAAATTGGCTAAAAAAAATAGGCGTGAAAAAATCTATGACATCTTAAATAATATTAAGGGCAGCTCAAAATAT
>Ga0233403_10001675_pt1 | contig 10158 bp, 16 predicted proteins | sample Na_oxic_1_MG_FD_179866 | JGI IMG/M metagenome (GOLD analysis project Ga0233403, IMG submission 179866) | Seawater microbial communities from Saanich Inlet, British Columbia, Canada - Na_oxic_1_MG | ecosystem: Environmental > Aquatic > Marine > Inlet | place: Canada: British Columbia | collected...
TCAAGCTCATCAAAATAAATAGTCGGAATAATTTTATCAATATTCCCACTAATGAGATACCAAATAAGCAGGAGAACGGTTGTTTTTCCAACACCATTTTTTGCCAGTGAAGATATTAAGATCGTCATTGAATTTGAACTCAAAATTCATTTTATGATAGAGTCCGATGACTTTGAAATGTTTTATCATGTTTTTTGGCACCCTTCAAAAGTAGTTGACAGTTGTTTCGGGAATGGAGCGAAGCGGATTTCCCGAAACCCACAATTGATGTCTGACGTTTGCAACCCTGTCAGTAACAATGATTTTGAGCTATTCTTCGTTTGTCATTGGTTTATTTTCAAAGTGAGTTTGATGATAAAAAGCACTAATTCCTCAACTTCACTGTGTAATCGCCCGGCCAAATTCTTGAGTTGAATACCTATTACTAAGAAATCCTGCGAGGGCCAACAATTTAACCAGATTTGCCATCCTAAACTAATCTCCTTTGGGCGACGTTCACCCACTTGCATCACAATTCTATGTTGAGCGTTTGGGGCTAATTGGTTGATTTCGGCTAACGAGTCTCCCACTCCCGGTAATTTATTCTCTTTGCGCCCGCGTCAAATTTTAAACGTTACGGACGGGGTTGCAAACTCCGTCCAGCAAAGATATTGCACACGTACTTTTAATTGCATAAATTCGAGTAACTACTTAACATTTTATGTTCCTCAAATTTTGAACCGGATATTCTTTACGATGCCGGGCGATTGACACGGATTAATTGACCTAAAAGCGGTATTTTTAATTCAATCGTTTCATGGATACGTATTGCTTGTCTGACAAAGTTAGGGTCGAAAGTACAAACAATAATGCCAGCATGTTCCGGTTGGAGACGGTGAAGACGAATAAAATGCTTACGATTGATCGTCAACACTGCCCGCTCTTCTGCAATAGCAAATGCCAGAACCGTCTCGTCAGACACACCCTGTTTATCTTTTCCAGTGTCTTGAATAGTAACTATATCGTGTCCTAACCGACGGAGTTCCTCAATAACCGGTAGTGGAAAATTTTCATCCCCATAAAGTTTAGCCATATTTTTAGTCTTCTTCATTTTCACGGATTTGTTGTTCAATTTCAGCTTGGTGAGAACGAACATAAGCCCACGCATTGGTCAAATCTTCCGCATGTAGGTTCGGATAGCATCGCAACAAATCCGCTTCACTTGTCCCTAAACGTCTCGCTTGTTCCAATACCCAAACGGGTATTCGGGTACGGACAATACAAGGTAAACCACCACAAATACCAAAGTTGCTCTCAATACCGGGCACCGCATCCCCTAAATCGCGCACAACCAATTGAAGTAATTGTGCTTTCTCTGACCTTTTCATACTCATAAGCAATTGACTGGCTTGTTCGAGTACGGTCATTTCTTTTGCAAATGTTGTCATTTTTTTATTTTCCGCAAATTTATTGAAGATATGAATCTGAATCGGTTCGAATTCTCTAAAACCTCATTCATTTGACACATCATTGAAAACAATTGGGTAAATTCAATACCTTCGCCAATTGGATAATTGTTTCGTTCATTGCGCGAAGCGGATTTCCCGAAACTCTTATATAGGTTTCGGGAAATCGTACCTCATTCCCGAAACAACTATTTTTGAGATTGGCGAAGGTATTGTAAATTGGCACAATTATAAATATTGCTCCTTTGAGAAATTTTAACTGTCTTTCTATCACTGTCATCAGAATAACGGTCATAATTTTCCCTCGTAGAACAATTGTTGCACTCTATCATCTTGGGCTAGAATTTCATCAAGCACCGTAATTGTTGCTAATTCTTCCAATAAGCCACCCGGTTCTACTTGGGCTTTTCTTGGTACTAAACTAATAAATTGCGCCGGAATTTTGCCTTTTGAGATTTCTACTTGTACTGATAATTCTTTCATCAAGAAAAAACTATGCGTCGCTAAAATCACTTGCATTTTGTATGTTTCAACCAGTTCAATCAGTGAAGAAGCAAGTTGAGTCAAAATTTTGGCATTTAAATCCATCTCCGGTTCATCCCAAAATAATAAGTTTTTGAGTGAGCCGTTAGCAGCAAGATAAGCCAGAGTACCTATTTTACGTAGCCCTTCTGCAACGAGTGAAATTTCCATCTCCTTTTTGCCGCTGGGTTTGAGATAAAAACGTCCTGCCTTTAATCTCAGTTGTCCACCCATAATAGTTTCTAGGGGCTTAATAAAAGTAGCGTACTGTTTTGCTCCCCCGCCTTTCAGTAACAAGCCACTTAAGGCTTTGCAAAGATCCGGATAGGTTTCATCAACCGTTAATTCGCGATCATCATAGAGCTTGACAAAACCCGGGTAAAATGACAGCACTTCTTTGCTCGGCAAAAAAATCGGTGGTGCGGACAGAAATTCAAGCGGCGTTTGGAGGATTTCTACTTCTTTTTGGGTGTTTGAGCCAAAAGCGAATTTTAAACTTTGATTATTTGGGGCAAACATTTCAGCCTCAATTTTAGCTTTTTGCCGCCCGCCATCCCGGTGAAATAAGTGTCCTAATTTATCGGGTTTGAATATGCCTACCAATTTTTCCGCAAGACGACGCTGCCACCAACTTTTACTCCCTTTTGATGAGATTTTCCCGGGAATATTTTGATGTTCGGCAATGGCTTCATACCAGATAGCGGCAACAGTATAAGCCAATTTTAACAAGTGGCTTTTCCCGGTGTTATTTTCCCCTATGATCACATTTAAACCTGGTGAAAATTCAATCTTTGCATCAGAAAAAAGGGTGAAATTTTTAGTTTGTAATGATTTTAACATATTGTTATTTATCGTGTTTGTGGTAAAAATTAATATGTAAGTGTTATCGTTGTATTAAAACGAGCCAGAATGCACGAAAAACCTCAGAGGTTTTGGAAACCTCTGAGGTTTGGCTCTAAATATTTTTCTGACTATAGTTCAAAATCCGGTTAATCCGTTGAAAAACCTCTGAGGTTTTGGAAACCTCTGAGGTTTGGCTCCAAATATTTTTCTGACTATAGTTAAAAATCCGGTTAATCCATAAATTCCGTTTATTCTTGTTCAAAATTATGCATACCTTTGCCCCACCGTAACACGAGGTAATCCGGCTAAATCATGGTAAGTTGTGATGGCTTTATAAGCGGATTGTTTAAATAATTCTTGTACTGCTTCAGCTTGATCATAGCCATGTTCCAATAATAACCAACCTCGTGTCACCAAATGAGAAAACGATGTTGCAATAATTTGCCGGATATCTGCTAAACCATCTGTTCCAGCCACTAATGCACATCGAGGCTCCGACTTAATATCACCTTGAATTAAATTCGGATCAGCCACTGCAATATACGGAGGATTTGACACAATAAGCGTCGCTTTTAGTTCTCCCAACGCTTTCCACCAATTACTAATTAAAAATTCCACTCGTTGCAGATTTAAACGTTGGGCATTGGCTTGTGCCACTTTTAGAGCAGCGGTGGATTTATCTATGCCTAACACACGACACTGTGGACATTCCAATGCAATCGCCAGTGCAATCGCGCCACTCCCGGTGCCTAAATCTATTACTTGAGCCTGACTGTTAGGAGGCAAACGTACTAAGGCTTGTTCAACTAACAATTCGGTTTCGGGGCGAGGAATTAAAGTATTTTCATCGACTCGCAAATCTAACGACCAAAATTCTTTATGCCCGGTAAGATAAGCGATAGGAACACCTTGAGCGCGACGAGCTAACAAAGCTTGGAATTGGGCAAATTGGCTATTAGTCAAAATTTTATCCGGCCATGTATAGAGATAGCTTCGCGTTACGCCGCAGACATGACAAAGTAAAACTTCAGCATCTAAGCGGGGGCTATCGGAGTTTGGTAATTTTCCAATGGCTTGTATAGTGCATAAAAATATTGATAAATGTTGACATGTTAATATCATAGTGTATAGTTAACCAGAAATAGAATGTCTCCATGTTATCTTATTATCACCAATCGATTAATCAATTTGAGCTTGACAATCTCTATTTCCATGATAACATAGGACATATTCGAGGTTTTAAAGAAAAACGAAAACCTCGAAATCAGCTCAACAGTGGTTAGCCTTTCACATTAAAAAAATGGAGGCTATCCTTACTACGGAGGCGGTTATCCCTACTACGGTGGCGGTTATCCCTACTACGGAGGCGGCTACCCTTAACATCAAGATTTCGTAGGGGCAATTCTTTATGGTTGCCCCTAATGTTTTTGGAGAATACCAAAATTAATTGTACTTATAGCTTGTAGCATATGAATTGATACCACAATTTTTGATTAACTATATGAAATATATATTTATTAGTTTTCAAAAAAGTACAAACTCATATGCTACAAGCTATAAGTATATAGTTTTTAGTATAATCCAGTTCAACACAATATTACTAATAATTGCAAATAAGAATTACAATATCAGCTATTCGCAATTGGTAAATTGTCTGAACTTTTTTCAAAAGTCGTGGTGAATCTGCTTTGACTGTCACTGACTTCAACCATCGGATTTCTTAAATTAAATTTATAATAATTTTCCAGTTCCTTTTTATTCTTTCATTTGCATCAAATTCTTATGCAACCGGTACTCTGGAGTGTTACTGTGAAAAAGAGGATTGTTTGGTAAGGTTGCATATGAGTTTTTTGGATGACAGTATTTCTGATGTAGCAATAATTAGTAAATCTAAAGAGATTTTTAGTGCAAATTCCAGCATGCTTGATCAAGCTAAATTAGTATGGAAGGACAAAAGTCTTGTACTTAAATACGAAAATGAGCCAAGAAAGATGAATTTTCACATGGTTGTGAATGGAGAAAAAGGCAATTTATTAATGAACAACAAACAATATAAAGTTGTTTGTGGCTGGATTCGATAATAGCCGGGTAGGGTGGGCAACGTGTTGCCCACCAAATATTGTATCTAATCAAAGGAGCAGCTTGGTAGAGTGGGCAAACGTCTTTTTGTTTGCCCACCATTTCCCTAAATAAGTTTGAGAAAGATATTCCTGATAAGAGGATAACTCAATGAATAATTTAACTTTTTCTGATGTAGTCAGTATTGAGTCTGAAAGAATGAGCGGAGAACCCTGCTTCAAAGGTACCCGTGTGCCCATTAAAACTTTATTCGACCACATTGATAAATTAGACGAATTTTTTGATGGATTTCCATCAGTCACTCATGAACAGGTAAATAAGGTTTTATCTTTAGCTGGACAATCATTTTTATCTTTATGTTATGAATACCACAAAAAAATTGTTACTCGATGAATGTCTTAATTGGCGGCTTTTAAAGGAATTACCTGAATATCTGGTTAAAACTGTGCGTCAAATGGGATGGAGTAGTTTAAAAAATGGTGAACTCTTGAATAAAGCACAGCATGAATTTGAGGTATTAATCACAACGGACAAAAATATCAAATATCAACAGAATTTATTGAAATATGAGATTTCCATTGTTGTTTTGGATGTTCGTATAAACGATTTGGAACACATACGACCACTGATCCCAAAGTTAAAAGAAAATCTACTAATGATCGATGTACATGAGATTAAAATTATTAAAGAGTAAATAGAAAAATTTTGCTGGAGCCAGTTTGCAACTGGCTCCGTAACGTTTCAAATTGAATCAGAAACGTTTCGGACGGGGTTGCAAACCCCGTCCAGCAAAGTTGTTAACTGGTTCCAGCAAAATATAATAAAATTTGTGGTTCAGTACTTATGCTATCACTTAATTCATCAATTCTACCAACCGCTCTGTCGTTGGTTGTTCCACAACGCCCTTCTCTGTAACGATCACATCTACTAAAGCCGCCGGGGTAACATCAAAAGATGGATTCCACGCTTGTGCCCCACTCGGTGCAATTGTTTGTCCGCCCATTGTGAGAACTTCAGTGCTGGCTCGTTCTTCGATCACAATTTGACTACCATCCGCTAAATTCATATCTATAGTTGAAGTGGGTGCCGCAACCATAAATTTAACCCCATGTTGGCGAGCTAAAACTGCTAGGCTATAAGTGCCAATTTTATTGGCAACATCACCATTTGCCGTAATACGATCAGAGCCTACAATTACCCAATCCACCCGTTTTTGTTGCATCAACGCTGCGGCTGCCCCATCGGCTAATAATGTTACCGGGATATTATCATGTAACAATTCCCACGCAGTTAAACGTGCCCCCTGCAACCAAGGACGAGTTTCATCAGCATATACTTGACTAATTTTGTTCGCGGTGTAGGCACTACGAATAACTCCCAATGCAGTACCATAACCACCCGTCGCCAGTGCCCCGGCATTACAATGAGTCAAAACGCGACAATTTATCGGTAATAACGCTGCCCCCAAATCCCCCATACGATGATTGGCATCAACATCTTCTCGGTGAATACGCTGCGCCTCTTCCAACAATATTGGCTCCGGATTGCCGCTAATTTTTCCAAAACGAGCCTTCATACGTTCCAAAGCCCAAACTAAATTAACCGCAGTGGGGCGGGCTCGTGCCAATCGCTCCATATTTTTGGTAATAACTGATTGCCAATTATCAGGAGATGTAGTGTATGCCGCTCTGGCAGCCAACACCACACCATAAGCGGCGGTAATTCCAATTGCTGGGGCACCGCGTACCACCATATCTGTTATTGCTTGAGCAACATCAGCTACGGTTTCTAACCTAATTACCTTATGTTCTCGTGGTAATTTACGTTGATCTAATAAATGTAATTGGTCATCGTGCCAAATCACCGCACGTAAGGTATCATGTTGATAGTTCATTTGTTATCAATTATAAGTAGCGAGATTTCGTCGGGGCAATCCTTTATGGTTGCCCTTAACATTTTTAAAGAATACCAAAATTAGTTGTACTTAGACATGTAAATTTTAGTATAATCTGACTTGACACGAGATTACTAACAATTGCAAATCGCAATTTACTTAAAAAAACTTCAGTATAATCAATTCGACACGATATTACTAAGAATAGCAAATAGAAATTTACTTAAAAGATTTTTACAATATATGCGATTAAGAATTGGCAAATTGTTAATCACTACTTATGAGTGGTAATTACAACTATAAGATGGGTGTAGCGAATGCGATTTTGGTTGGTGATTAAGACACGTTTATACACCTTACAAATTAAATCGGTGTAAAAGTAACTATTTTTATTGGTGTCTATTTTCTTTGATGAAATTAACTCAGAGGTAACATAATGAAGCTACATAATTTTGTTTCTGTCGCAGTTTTGTTGTGTCTTACTACAACATCATACGCGGCTCGTGGTCTGAACTACACTCACGATTATTTTCGTTCTCAAGGGTGTTATGATGCTGGATGTTGGTTTGAAGTCACTACCAACGAAGATTCTGGAGGGTTACGGTGTAGAACGAAACCATCTACGCGGCGATCATCACCGGTGGTAGTAATTGTGCCGAAAGGCGAGCGAGTACTTGCCCTAACATTAGTTGTAGGTGAAAAAAAGAGAGCTTTTTTTAGCCGGGTAGGGTGGGCAAACGTGTTTGCCCACCACTCTCAAATACAATCGAATCAAGGGCAATGCCATGAGTCAAAGGGTCACAAGGGCCAGAGTACTTGAGGTTTAATCAAAAATCTGGCCCAATTCAAATACAACAAAAACCCTAACAATGCGCTGAAGCCAAGGCTCGTAAAGCCGGCGCGGTTTAGCTTGGTCGTTAGGCATTTTCAAACATCAGAGGCTGATTTATGTTACTTACACGGATTGAGAGAGTCGGAGATTCGGCAGCTCTGCTTTTGACAGATGAGATGCTGAAGCTGTTGGACATAGGTTTCGGCGATGAGGTGGAAGTGTCAGCCGAAGCAGACCGCAGACTTGTCATCCGATCCCGGAACGAATCAGAACGAAAGCGTCTGATTGAAAAGGCAACAAACAACGTCCTCAAACGCCGGGAAAGTGTTTACCGGAGACTCGCCGAAGGTGTGCCAGAATAATAATAATATGATTTTCCTACGCAAACCTGAACTGATTGAAATTCATAAAAAACTGATTGAGGAATTCGGCGGAACTCATGGTCTGCGCGATGCTGCTGCATTGGAATCGGCAATGGCCGCCGCCGAAAACCGTGCCTATTATGAAGATGCGGATATTTCAGTATGTGCAGCGACATATGCTTATCATATCACACAGGCACACGCATTTACTGATGGCAACAAACGTGTTGGGGCTGCTGCTTCGGAAATATTTCTTGAAATAAACGGTGCAAACCCGAATGCTCATAATGATGATATATATGAATTGTTTATGAGCATTGCAGCCGGAGAAAAGTCAAGAGACGAAGTTGAAAAAATATTTTCCGAATGGTTGCTATAATAAATATTTCAACCTTATTGGCTATCCTTCTTGGCTTACAAATCTTGTTCAGTTATCGGTTTTAGCCCCGGTTCTACAACTAGCGGGTTTCTTTTTACACCCTTTGTGGATTAAATCAGAATCATCGGTTAACATTCTAAGTCAGGATGAGGAAGTTACGATAGAAGATAAAATTGACATTTTGGTTCTAAAAGAACAGTTGTGGGTATTGGTTATAGAATCAAAACGAGCTGAACTTTCAATTAAATTGGGATTAGCTCAAATTTTAGCGTACATGTTAGCAACACCACATAAACAATGCTTTGGATTAATAACAAATGGTGGGAGTTTTGTTTTTTTTAAATTGGTTATGAACCCAACGCCCCAGTATAGCATGTCACGAGTCTTTTACCTCGTTAATCCAGGTAATGATTTATATTCAGTGTTGGGGATTTTGAAAAAATTCGTCAACTTTCTTAGTAGGGTAGGCAGTCTTTTTTGCCCACCACTCTCAAATACAATCGAATCAAAGGCAATGCCATGAGTCAAAGGGTCACAAGGGGCAGAGTACTTGAGGTTTAATCAAAAATCTGGCCCAATTCAAATACAACAAAAAGCCTAACAATAAAATATTTTTTATGTACTATTTTGAATTTGATAATAAAAAAAGTTGTTCCAATCTACATAAGCATGGAATTGATTTTGTTGAAGCCCAAAAAATTTGGAGTGATCCTAGCTTTATCAAAATTCAGGCTAACTCAGAAAATGAACCTCGCTTTTTAATAGTTGGTCGCATTGCAGACAAACACTGGTCAGCAGTTATAACATATCGCGCTGATACTATTCGAATAATCTCAGTAAGACGTTCACGCAAGAAGGAAATAGAACTTTATGAAAGCTAAAGATTTTGACCGAAAATTTGATGACAACGAAATAGATATTATTGACGATCTTGATCTGTCTACTTTGAAGCGTCCAAATCAGATTCAAAAAAGAGTTAATTTGGATTTTCCGGCTTGGGTAATAGATTCATTAGATAAGGAGGCAAATCGTATTGGTGTGACGCGCCAATCAATCATTAAAGTTTGGTTGGTTGAACGGCTTGAAGAGCAAAACCGTAGGGTAGCCGTATATGGTGGGTAAACCTCCTTTGCCTACCAACCACTTGACGAGTTTGAATTATCAAGCAGACTTGCCAGAATTTACGAACAATCGTAAGATTTTGGAAATTATTTTCCGGAGAAAAAACGCATGGCATTTACAGATTTTAAGTCTCCAGCTGAAGTCCAAACGGCTTACCATATTACGGCTTGTGAGGAACATTTTATCCACATCATTCCTAAAGCACCTTCCAAGAGCTTTCTTGAGGAATTCAAATTTACAACCACCTATTTTGATGTGTTCAGTTCAGAAGCGTCTCGATGTGAAAATGTGATTTATCCGCTTCTTCGAGATGCCTGTAGGCACGTTGTAAGTAACTATTCCCGGTGGAGCCATAAATCAATTGCGGCTGATGGAACATTATCAGGTACACCGGATTATATCATTGCCACTCGATCAAACCTTGGTAAAAACGTATTCGGATTTCCGCTGGTATTAGTCGTTGAAGCGAAGCAAAATGATTTCACCAAAGGTTGGGGACAATGTTTAGCCGAACTCGTTGCTGCTCAAAAATTGAACGAGCAACCATCCTATCCGGTCTATGGTATTGTGACTGACGGTGAACTCTGGCAGTTTGGGAGATTGCATGATACTCAATTTACGCGAGAAGTCACACGAGCAACGATTGATGACATGGAAAAAGTGTTTGGAACGATTTCTGC
>Ga0233403_10001676_pt1 | contig 10143 bp, 2 predicted proteins | sample Na_oxic_1_MG_FD_179866 | JGI IMG/M metagenome (GOLD analysis project Ga0233403, IMG submission 179866) | Seawater microbial communities from Saanich Inlet, British Columbia, Canada - Na_oxic_1_MG | ecosystem: Environmental > Aquatic > Marine > Inlet | place: Canada: British Columbia | collected...
CTGGAGAACATTTTCGGGGAATACTATACCGGAAAAGGCATTCGGGTGCTGGTGCTGGAGGGGGTGGTGGAAGTGGTCGAAGTTCCGGTCAGACAACAGATGCGTTTTTCAGGGATAAATGATGAACCCAAGCGTATCCTGAAAAGTGCTTCCGGCATGATGACCCTTGTTTATGATGGAGTTGCTTTGGATGTCAGGGATGGTGTGGTTATAAAGGGAGTATATTTTTGAAGCTCGTAGTTCCGCCTTCAGGCGGCTTCCCCTTGTCAAGTCCGGGGCTTGTGCTGCGATGAGAAGCCGCCAGAAGGAAAACTGGGAACCGGACAAACTCAAAAACCGAACCGAGGAGGCCAGGATGAATAAAATAAACCTGAGCGATCTTAATCTGAAGATATTGGAAGCGCATTGCGGCATGATCATGCCCAAGCTGGGCGACACAGACCTGCGGAATCAGTTGCAACGCGTAGAGACTGAGATCGGCGACATTTATCCGCCTTCGGGCGATGCGATGAAGTATTGGCGGTTTCTCAACCTGAATCCGGACAGGGTGTTCAGTCTGGCCGGAACATACAACGAAATTCAGCTGAAGGAGAATATCATCCTGCCGATGCTGACTCTGGCAGGTCAGATATTGCCGCCTTTTTCAGCGGACAGATGTTCCGAATATCCGATTTCTTACAAAGATGACAGGATCCATCTCGAAGGTGTGGCGGATCTGGTTTACGGCAGGCCGCCTGAGGAACTGGGCGAACTGCTGAGGGATCCGTTTCTCTGTGTTCATGAATACAAACGTGAGAAAAATCCTGTGGAAATTTTTGACGCGATGGCCCAGTTGCTGGGGGGGATGTGGATCCTTTTAAGGAAAAACCAGGAGGCGGGTCACCGTCATCCGATATACGGACTGATGGTCAAAGGACAGACCTGGCGGTTTGCGGAGCTTCATCCGAATGAAAAAGACGATACATGCCGGGCGGTGTTTGATGCTGACGGTTTTTTTATCAGATCAGATACGGACAGGATTTTCAGGGCATTGCGCCATTATTTTCTGCTTGCCGGAGAGATATTGAAAAAAACGGGGTGAATTATAATTTTGTACGGAATGGATCCCTGAAAACAGGAGAAAATCATTATGGAGGCCACTCAGATCACTTTTGGAATACCGCAGGATATCCTGCAAGCATTGAATCAGATGCCCCTTCACGGCGATTCAACTCTTCAAAAATCATAGAAGGTGTTTGAAAAATAGAACGGATATAGAATAAAAAAGGAGCCATTCTTATGCACTTTACGATTTCCTTATTATTATGGTTTGTGATTTTCTCATTTATTACGGCCCTGCCGGCCCCTGCCGAAACCGTTGCAGTAAACAGCGGCAAACATGGAGCAGTTTCCCTCCGGGATATGATTAAGGAGGATGAGAGCCCATCGGTTGACGATACAGAACCGCCCTTCACCTCTGCTGACCCTTCCGGGGGCCTTTTCAACTCTGTTCAGGTGATTCTCAACTGTGATGACGGCTCCGGTTCCGGATGTGCCGCGACCTATTATACAGCGGACCAAACGGAGCCGACAACTGCTTCATCTTTATACTCAAGGGCCATTCCCATAAAAATGGACACCACTCTCAAATTCTTTTCGGTGGATAAGGCCGGGAACCCGGGGGAGGTTCAAACGGAAGTTTATACCATTGACCCGGATTCGCCGTCCTCTTCCGCTGATCCTGCGGGAGGGTTTTATTCCCCTTCTCAAGAGGTGATCCTTACCTGTGATGATGCTGCCGGCTCCGGGTGCGCTGCAATCTGTTACACCACTGACGGAACTGAGCCGACAGCCGATTCCGCTTTATATTCGGAACCTATCATCATCAATGAGAATACTACGCTGAAATTCTTTTCCACAGATCATGCCGGCAACGCGGAGGAAGTGAAGACAGAGGCGTATATCATTGATGTTGAACCTCCGGAGATTCACATCAGCCATCCCAAGGATGGGGCGATACTGAATCATCTGAACAGCATAGAAGGGATTGCACTGGACACAGGCAGCGGGGTGTCCGAGCTTGAATTCCAAATCATTGACAAAGCCTGGTTTTGGTTTCTGACTGCTCTCAATGATTCGGAACAACAGGTTTATACGTTTACCACGAATGAAGCCTGGATTCCTGCGATTGGGAGAGATTCATGGTCATTTGATACAACAGGGGTCTATTGGAGAGATTATCCGCCCACAGCCTACACCATCACGGTAAGAACCGCAGATGCGCTGGGGAACAGTGTTTCCGCGTCTGTTGAGGTGATCCTTGACAGGAGCATTCCTGATCCGATACCATCTGCAATCACCTGTGAACTCTCCGGCGAAGGTGAATTTATTCTCGGAGAGCCTCTTCGAATATCAGGAGAGATTTCGCCGGTGCCGCCGGATCAGATCGCTGTTTTTGTGAACATAGCAATTACGCCTCCTGATGGTCAGAATGAGATCAGCAAACCGGTCCTTGCCAATAAGGAGGGAGAATTCTCATACGATCTTGACTGCGCTGACATCACCACCGATGGGCTGTGGAAAATTCAGACAAGCTGGGCCGGAAGCGGGGAGATAGAAAATGCGGCGAGTGATGTGCGGACGATAGAGGTTTCCAAAGCTGGCACTCGTGTGACATTGGATGTGACATCCCGCGCCATAAAAGTCGGAGACAAGGTGACGTTCAGTGGAAAATATACGCCTCAGCCTGATTGCGGCAGAGACCTGTCAGGCATTTCTGTGAAGCTGAACATCTCGGGGCCGGAAGATATCTCGGATGAAATACTGACAGAGACCAATGACCGGTGGGGACATTTCCTACAGGATTACAATGGATTCAATGCACTGGGTGAATGGACCATCACAGCCGTTTCTGAGGGGAATGATGCATATAATTCTGCGGAATCCGAGCCGATTCGGGTGCGTGTGGTGGAGATGGCCGGATATGCTGTCATTGTTCAGGGGAGGCATTCAAACGGGGAGGGGCTGGCATCTCATCGCAAAACTACAGACTTTGTTTATGATACGCTGAGGGACAGGTATTTTTTCGATGATGAGGATCATAACGACATCATGTATCTCAACGATGATGTGACCCATCCTAAGACAGATGGAGTTCCATCAAAAGCCGCTGTTAAGGACGCGCTGACTCAATGGGCCAGGGACAAGATGAATGAAAAGCCCTCCAACCTTTATATTGTCATGGTTGACCACGGCCTTGAAGACACTTTTTTCATTCATCCTGATGAGATATCTTCCAAGGAGCTTGGCGAATGGCTTGACACGCTTCAGGAGAGCCTGACTGACCAGGCAAAGGAGCAGGAGATTGTTGTTGTCCTGGGATTCTGTCATTCCGGATCATTCATAGATGCGCTTTCAGGAGAACGCCGGGTGATCATCACGAGTTCTGCTTCAGATGAATCCTCTTACAAAGGGCCTCTGGATGAGGACGGTATTCGGGAGGGGGAATATTTTGTTTCGAAGTTCTTCCAGGCGGCCTCTTTTGGAAAATCCGTGAAGAGATGTTTTCAGGATGCCGCAGATATGACCGTAAGTTTCACCGCTTCCCTGGGATCTGATATGAGCGTGAATTCCTCATATCTTGATTCGTCTCCCCAGCATCCCCTTTTGGACGACAACGGAAACGGGAAAGGAAACTTCGATCTTTCCGGGACCGAGGGAGACGGGGAGGTGAGCGAGGATATCTTTGTCGGGATAAGCACACTCACGGTCAATGATCCGGGTGATGTTTCTGTAATTCGTGTTGCGCCTACGACTTTTTTGGGCGAGTATGGGGATTCCGCCAATCTCTGGGCCTGCGTGGATAACAGGACAAGGCTGAAAACGATATGGGTTGAGATAAAGCAACCGGGCTACAATTCTATTGGACTCAGCGGGTGGGGACAGGCGGAAGTGAACCTCCCCTCATCTCCAGGTGTTTACAACATGATGACGGACAGGTATGAATGGAACGATCTCGAAGGTTTCGAGGAGCCGGGGACTTACCAGGTCTTTTACTTTGCCAAGGATCAGATCACGGGAAATGTTTCTCCGCTGATGGAGACCCGGGTGTATAAAGAGAGATGGGGGAATCAGCCGCCTGAGCCGTTCTTCCCCCTCTCCCCCGGGGATGAGGAGAATGTGATGACACCGATTCTGAAGCTGGACTGGACAGACAGCAGAGACCCGGATCAGGACAGGATCACTTACACGGTGATTCTCTCCGAGGATGAGCAATTCTTCGGGAATCGGATTGAAAAAGAGGATGTGAGGTGCAGCGCGTCTCTTGTGAGTCCCCTTGACGGCATTTCGGATTCAGGGTATTACTTCTGGAAGGTTCAGGCTGTGGATGAATGCGGGGCAGTCTGGGAGACGAGTGTGAGAAGTTTTTATCTGCATAATACAAATCCTGTGGAATCTTGGATCGGTGGAAATGTTTATGACGCTGCGAGTCACCGGCCTGTTATGGGCGCGGTGATGAACATTCTGGGTGCCGGGGGGTCGGTTTTGAACGCCTTGCAGACCGACGCTATGGGATGTTATCTTGAACCGGTCTCTGATGAGGCTGATACGATCACGGTGGAACCGATGGGATATGTACCGGCAAGCCGGTCTTGGTCATTGGGCAATATCTTTGGCAGAAACCAGGGGCGAAAAGCTTCCAGGTCAGAGGAATATGTGGTAAAACAGAATTTCGGGTTTGAACTGGTTGGGGATATCAGAAGGGATGGGGTGATTGATTTGAAAGATGCGGTTCTGGCTTTGCAGGTTTTGGCGGGGATGCCATCTTCGGAGATCAATGTGGAAGTGGCCCTGAACGGGGGAAAGATAGGTTTTGCAGATGTGATTTATGCGCTTCAGAGCGTGTCGGGGATAAGGTGAATGAAGATGAAGCTTTTTGTGAACGGAAACATGAAAATTTGTTTGGGGTTATGGCTTCTGCTCGCCGGACTGATCTGTTTCATAGCCGTTTCACCGGTTCATGCAGGAACTATCACTGTGACCAATGGCAACGATGACGGGGAAGGGTCTCTTCGGAAGGCCATAGCGGATGCTGTCAGCGGGGATACCATTGTCTTTCAGGAAGGTATTACAAGTATTACGCTCACAACAGAACAACTTATTATTGACAAAAATCTGACTATTGACGGCGGCGGAGTGACTATTCAGCGAAGTGAAAGCGCGTCTTCTTTCCGTATTTTCTATATCAACGGTGATGTAACCGTGAGAATTTATAATACCGAGATCAGATATGGCAGAGCCCCCTATGGTGTAGTTCCAACATTCCCAAGTCATTGCGGTCCCGAGGAATATTTCTGCGATGAATTTCAAGATGAATTTTGCAAAGGAGGCAAAGGCGGAAACGGAGGTGGCATATATGTTGACGGTATATTAACACTTAAAAACAGCATAGTAAGCCACAATAGAGCGGGTAAGGGGGTACAGGGATGTTCGGTTATATACTCTGAGAGTGGAGCTGGAGGAGCTGGAGGAGGTATATATGTAAATGGCACATTGAATATGGAGAATAGCATTATAAGTAACAATGTCGCAGGTGATGGAGCAATGGGGGATTTTCCAGGTACAGGTGGTTATGGGGGAGGGATATATGCCAACGGCACATTGAATATGGAGAATAGTACCGTAAATAATAACATCGCTGGCAATGGCGGATATGCTGACCCTGATGGCGGTGGTGGCGGCAACGGCGGTGGTGTATGTGGTAGCGGCACGCTGAGGATAAATAACAGTACCATAAACAACAATGTTGCTGGCAGTGGTGGAGGAGCATTTATATGGAATGGTGGCATTGGCGGATACGGTGGTGGTATCTCTGCTACCGGTACATTGACGCTGAAAAATTCTACCATAAGCGGTAATTCTGCCGGTAAAGGCGGGGGCAGTTGGGGCAGTTGGGACAGTACATACGGCCAAGGGGGCAACGGGGGTTGGGGAGGGGGGATATTCTTTTTCAATTCGGGCAGACTGGTTTTGGAAAACTGTACGATAACTTCAAACACTACCGATGAAGGCGGTGAAAGTACAGATGTGATCGGTGAATGTAACGAGTGTGAGAAAGCCGAAGGGGGAAGCGGGGGAGGTGTATATGTGTATGCCAACTCCGGGGCTGCGACAAAGATAAAAAACACCATCATCGCCGGCAATACAGTCTCCGAAGGCGGTATCAGCCCCGACTGGAAAGGCGATTGTGATTCTATGGGCTACAACCTCATAGGAGACAGAACCGGCTCGGATTTCGCCTCTCAGCCCACTGATCTGATCGGCACTTCCGAGATACTTCTTGATCCCCTGTTCAATCCCCTTTACGATAACGGGGGAGCAACTCAGACACATGCTCTTCAATCCGGCAGCCCGGCCATCAGTTCAGGCAGTTGCACCGACATCGAAGGCAATCCGGTCACCACAGATCAACGTGGCATGAGTCGTTCCGGAAACTCATGCGATATCGGAGCATATGAAAATAGCGGCATTAATGTGATGACCAACTTGGCAGCGGCTACATACGTCATCACAGGGCCGGCATCCACTGACAACGGTTCAGGCATATCATGGAGAAAAAAGGATGCAGTTCCCGGCGAGTACACGATTAGCTACGACCCTGTTGAATGCTGTACAACTCCTGCATCTGAGGTAAAGGCGATTCTTGAAAATAGCTCCGTTACTTTTTCTGGAACCTATATTGACAATTCTCCTCCTGAAGCCCCAACCGATCTTCAGGCAACCCCGCCACCTCTGACATGGTCCAACAATAATACGATAGCCATGACTTGGACAGCCGCATCAGACTGCGGTAGCGGGGTGGCTGGCTACTCCTATATATGGGACACCTCCGCAAGCACTGAGCCTGATAACATGCTTGAAACCTATGATACTATTATTTCCGGACAGTTCTTGTCAGACGGAAACAACCATTATTTGCATGTATGCACGGTGGATAACGAAGGAAACACAAGCTCTGCATCACATATAGGCCCTTTCTTCATAGATGCGAATCCGCCAGTCACTTCTGCCGCTCCTGGCACCGGTGTTTATACTTCAGAGCAACAACTCACGCTCACCTGTGATGATGAAGCCGGCTCTGGCTGCGCCACCATTTATTATACAACCGATGGAAGCGAACCCACAATCGCGTCTGCTTCATATTCATCCCCTATCTCCATTAATGAAGACACCATATTGAAGTTCTTTTCCGTGGATGATATCGGCAATAAAGAACAACTCAGAACAGAATATTATTCTTTCACCGATTCATCTCCGCCGACCACCTCCGCCAATCCTGAAGGAAATCTCTACAACTTTTATCCGGAGGTGACACTTACCTGTGACGATCAGTCCGGTTTCGGTTGCGCCGCAACTTATTACACCACGGACGGGAGTGAACCGACACCTGCTTCATTCTCATATTCAGGATCGTCTATCAATATTCACCAAAATACCACACTGAAATTCTTCTCCGTGGATAATGCCAGCAATGCGGAACCGATTAGAACGGAAACTTACATCATAGACAGAGGCAAGCCCAGCATATCTGTTGACCCGGGCCGCGGTCTTTACAACTCTCACCAACAGGTGACGCTCACCTGCAATGACGGTTCCGGTTCCGGATGTGCCGCAACCTATTACACCACGGACAGAAGCACCCCGACGACCGCATCAGATTCATATTCGGGGCCCATTTCCATCGCCCAAGACACCACATTGAAATTCTTCTCTACGGACAATGCCGGCAACACGGGAAATATTCAGACCCACGTTTACACCATTGACACAGACCCGCCAGTCACCTCGGCCGGTCCTGCCGGAGGCAGTTACAGTGCAGAGCAAGAAGTGACTCTCACCTGTAACGACAACGCTGGTTCAGGTTGTGCTGCAATTCACTATACAACAGACGGAAGTGAACCGACGACCGCATCCCCTTCATACTCACAAGCCCCCTTTCTCATCACTCAGAGGACTGTGTTGAAATTCCTCTCGGTAGATAATGCCGGTAATACAGAATCCTTGAAAACAGAACACTATATCATTGACAAAGCCCCGCCGGTCACTTCACTCGATCCTGCTGGTGACATATACAATGCCGCTCAAAGAGTGACATTCACCTGTGACGACGGGACCGGGAGCGGATGTGCCGAAACTTACTACACCGCTGACGGCAGCGATCCGACAACCGATTCGCTCTTATATTCAGAGCCTATCTTTATTAACAACGAAGGCGAGACCATCCTGAGATTTTTTTCTACAGACAAAATCGGTCATACAGAACAGATCGCCACACAGATTTACACCATTGACACAAACCCGCCGTCCGCTTCCGCTGATCCTGGGGCCGGTACATACAATTCCCCACAAAAGGTGATTCTCGCTTGTAATGAATACGATTCCGGATGCGCTACGATTCATTACACCACGGACGGAAACGATCCGACAACTGACTCACCTTCATATTCAGAGCCAGTTCTCATTGAGAATGAAGGCACGACCCTGCTGAAATTCATTTCCCTGGACAGGGCCGGCAACACAGAGGTGAGTACGGAGGAGTACATCATTGACACCGAAGGCCCGGAGATTGCCATAACCCGGCCTGGCACCCCGACACCGGCCCAGCTTGAGCGGATAGAAGGAACTGCTTCGGACGCACTGGGCGAGGTTTCCGGGGTCCAATTGCAGATCACCGACGGAACCTGGTTTCTGACCGGATTCGGGGAACCCGGACAGCAGACTTGTTATTTCATCCGGAACGAGGCGTGGATTCCTGTGAGCGGGGCAGATGCATGGTCATTCGAGCCTCAGCATGTCTATTGGAGGTTCAACACAGATTACAGAATTACGGTAAAAGCCACGGACACGCTGGGAAACAGCTCCGATGTCTCAGCCCGGTTCATCCTCGGCTTGGCCCCTGATCGCGTTCCCGATCCGTCGTCAGTCACTTGCAATCCGTCAGAGAGCAACATTATCATCGGAGAATCTTTCAGCATATCTGGTCATATTTCGCCTGCCCCGCCCGGGCAGAACGGTGCCTTTGTGAACATATCGCTCATCCCTCCTGACACTCAGGAGGCGATCAACAGACCCGTTCACGCTGACAGGGACGGACGGTTTTCATACGATGTCAGATGTGGGGACATCACCCGCGAGGGGACATGGAGGGTGCGGACAGAGTGGGCGGGAGGCAGCTATCTGGAAGGCTCCGTCAGTGACGACCGGACCTTCGAGGCAGGCAGGGCAGAAAGCCGCGTGACCCTGAATGTGGGTTCCCGGGCAGTGAAGCTCGGCGACAGAACGGAGATCAGCGGCAGATACAGACCCCTTCACGACTGCGGCAGGGAACTTTCAGGCATCCCGATTGTGCTGCACATCTCTGGCCCGGACGGGAAAACAGAGACCGTCCCTGTGCAGACAGACAGCAGATATGATTCTTATGAGGAACGGGGAATCTTCTCGATTGGGGAATATGACGGCCTCAGTGCCCTGGGCGAGTGGACGATCAGGGCCGTCTTTGAGGGAGACGACGTGTCTCAGCCGGCCGAGTCCGATCCGGTCCGGGTGCGTGTGGTGGAAACCGCGGGATATGCCGTCATCATCCAGGGAAAAATCGCCAGCGGGGAGGGGCTTGCCTCCCACAGCAAGACAGCGGCATCTGTTTACAGCCAGATGAGGGACAGAGATTTTTTCGATGACGACATCATGTATCTCACCCGTGACACCGACGGGATTCCCTCGGAGGAGGCGGCCGAGGATGCCGTCACCCGATGGGCCGCGGACAAAATGAACGGAAAGCCGGCCAATCTCCATATTGTCATGGTGGATCACGGCATGGAAGAAAAGTTTCTCATCCATCCTGATACGATCACCTCCGCAGAACTCGGGGGATGGCTTGACAGACTTCAGGAGCGTCTGACAGGTCAGGCAAAGGAGCAGGAGATTATCGTCATCCTGGGATTCTGCCATTCCGGATCGTTCACGGACGAACTCTCCGGAGAGCATCGGGTGATCATCGCCAGCGCTGCGTCGGACGAATTCTCATTCAAGGGACCCCTGGACGAGGACGGGATCCGGGAGGGGGAATATTTCATCTCGGAGTTCTTCAAGGCGGTCTCCTTCGGG
>Ga0233403_10001677_pt1 | contig 10138 bp, 7 predicted proteins | sample Na_oxic_1_MG_FD_179866 | JGI IMG/M metagenome (GOLD analysis project Ga0233403, IMG submission 179866) | Seawater microbial communities from Saanich Inlet, British Columbia, Canada - Na_oxic_1_MG | ecosystem: Environmental > Aquatic > Marine > Inlet | place: Canada: British Columbia | collected...
AAAATTTATTTTGCGTGTTTTTTTTTGCGTGTTTTTGGAGTGCAAAATTTATTTTGCGTGTTTTTTGAAATGCATGTTATTTTGCGAGGATTTGATAATAGCGACCTTATGACGATGCTAAGTATACACATAAGTCTTTTAACATTTTGTTCGGCGTTTCATGCAAAATGTGAAATGCTGATTGTCATGATTTCGTGGCGATAGTTTTTGCGCGCAAAAACTGAAGCACGCTGATTTTTTTAAGAATTTTTTTAAGATTTTAATCAGTGTTTCACGCTAAAGTTTAGCGAAGCGAAACTTTAGCGTGGCGTCATGACAATCAGTATGTTTTGCTCCCGTTTTTGCGCGCAAAAACTTCTTAAGTGAACCTTCGATCTGCGAAGCTAAACGCTGATTTTTTTAAATCGACAAATATTTTAATCAGTGTTGATCATGAGAATCATGAAAATCAGCGTTCTATCTAATCTATCACTTTCATCACATTGATCTAGCACAACCAAAAATGTTAAAAGACTTGGCACTGGGATCGTTGAATGGGATTGATTCTGGGCTGGTGAAGATTGTGTGTATGTATGTTAATTATTAATTCGTGTGTGTTAATGACAAACAGCTTCTTTTTTCTTACTCATCCATGATCATTTATCCCTGATAATTCCATCGAAGTTGATAACTCAAAAATCAAGTTGCAACTGGAGTCCTTTCTGTTCTGTCTCATCCGAACGGCCACTTGTCTCCAAGCGACTTAATGGGGGATGCTGGTCAAAAGTCCCTAGACTCAAGGCCTAATAAAATTCACACCCAGATTAACCTAATCTATGATGCGAATTTGCAACCTCTGATTTGCAGAGCCCCTCATATCCATGACACCGTCATGGTGTCATCCAAACAGATGACAATATTCATACTATTTGATATAATTGAAAAAGTCAAGTATTAAAATAGATTAGTCTAAAACGGCACTAAAATAAGTAACTTTGATTAGGTTTGAGTAAGAAATCAAGTGCTAGCATATGCACCCTTAGCGCGAATCACTTCAAAAATATCACATTCCTTGGGATAACTATAATACTCATGTAACTCAGACAATTGCCGAATGAAATCTTGCGCTTTCAGTGTTGGAATAGAATAAAGCGATTTAAAAGCGTCAAGGCATGGCAAATTAAACATACTCCTGATAACCAGTATAAAAAGAAAACCGATATCTTGAGCGGATAAGCTTTGGGAGTGATTGAGCAAACCATGAGCGATCCAATTTCTAATGAAATAAGTGGGGATAATAAACGCTTTATCCAGCTTCATTTCATCAAGGCGTTGGCCTTTAAACCAACCATTGAACAATTCTTTAGAGAATCTTTCAAAGTGCTTCGTCAGATAATCACACAAAGTCAGGAATAAATAACCTTGCTCCTCTTCAGAAGGCTTTGAAAAAGCCTTTTTTAAAATCAACTGAATCCCTTTCAAAAACGTAGCGGCATTCACCGGATCAGCTTCATCTGCAAAAGGGGCTGTCAGTGGATAATGATTGGTTTCAATATCATCCAACACATTCAGTATGCCGCGCCGTAATACGAGATAATCATACAATAACGCATTATCCTCTCGCCGTTCACAAAATTGTCGTAACCATTGTTGTAATTCAGCACCAACCTCTACCGGAGACTTTTTAATCGCCTTAGGCGCTATCAACCGCGCTTCTCTGAACCGTTTATTAAAACGGTTATAAATATTACGAATATCATTCCCCAACAATTCGACATGTTTTTTGCTTTCCTCTAAAAAGGCAAACAAAGTCTCTTTTTTATCCTCAGCTAATGGGCTATCAGTGATGACGGTTTTAATTTCATCGGCCACTTTTCCGGCCGTCGCCGCTTTTCTCTCTTGGTGCCATTGATGAAGAAATATAAAAATAGGCTCGCTTTTGCCTTCTCGTATCAAAGCATCAAAGGATTGTTGTTCTTCAGGTGACATCTTAGTTCTAAGCTTTTGATGGCACACTTTATACCTATCCCGATCCTTGGTTGTGATCGCCGTTTTCATCTCTTGTATCAGTTGTGCAGTGTCATCCTCTGTATCAACGTTACCCGTTAAAAAAACGATACGCTTTTGATCAAAGCCTTGTGCTAATAACTCAAGATACAAATGGAACCCCCCTTCTTCCAAGTATTCTTTGGGAGAAAGATCAAACTGTTTTGCATGAGTTTTGACTAACTCACTTTCACAGCCTTCTTTAAAGAGGTTAATGTCAATAACGATGATATCGTATTGTTCTAATTGATTAGAAATATTATGGTAAGCCTCTTCAAAATCAGTTATTGCTTGAACTTCATGTTGTTCAAGTATATTGCCAAACCAATCCGGTTCTTTTTGAGGATCATAATCATCATCAATCCACAAAATTCTCATACTTTCTCCTTTGCAAAAAAAGTTTTATCTGACAAATACTCTGCCATAAAAGTATCTATCGCCCAAGATTTGTAGGGTGGGATCGCTTAGCGACAATGAACTTAATATAAACCCAGATTTCACCGCCCGCTTGCCCACCATCTCACTTCAGGGAATAAAAATAGGGTGAAAAATAAACCAAGAAATACCTTTATATTTAACACCCCAGCTATATGGGCAATTCTACATCAAATAAAACAGGTGGCAAATACAACAATTCTTCTTGTATATGAAGGTTCACTGAAAACTTTTTTTGTTCCGTATCATCTTGTTCATCTAAACTGAGGCCTCCCTCATTGAGAGATTTTAAATCTTCCTTGATGCCTTCTAACCCATTGCCGGTACTAATTGATTTATTCTCCTCATAACGATTAGTCCATTCTGAACATAAGTATGCTCTTTCATCAAGGGTATCCTCAAAAAAACGTAATTCAACACCTTTGAAATCAGAATATTTATAAATATTGATAAACAATTCGTAAAAATGCTTATGTAGCAAGGCCTCAGTACATTTATACTTTTGCAGTCTGATTTGGGCCCACTTTTCTGACCAATCGGATAACTCAATAGGCATTAAATTCTTACTAACCCACTTCAAGGGCTCTTGTTTATCCAGAGAAACCTGGTTGACAAACTGATCATAGTATTCTGATAATGAATCTAAGTTATCGCTAAACATTCTGCGGCGCACTTCGCGCAACACTTTGTATTTTGTCTTATCCAGAAAATTTAAAGTGGCTTTTTCTAGGGCATCATTCAGAATTTGAGACACAGTAGTGTCTTCTGGGCTATCACTATTGGCCTCAGCACGATTTTCGAGCACTTTCTGGCGAAATTGACTGGCATTTCTGTATTTAGTCAATAACAATTCATTCTGATGCCAAATGAAAATTTCTCCGCGATAAGCTTTATAAAGCAAGAGTGCTTCTTTTTTAAGGCCCTGTTGTTTTAAGGTATCGGCCACATTCAAAATATTCTGAGGGTGAATTTCATTAGCTAAAGTATGGCTATAATCTTTAACTAACCCCTCAATTTTACGTTTTTCTGCTTGAGTTTGTTCATTTGAACGTGTTAATTTTTGATTAGCCTTTTCTTGCTTTTCAAGTTTGGCTATATATTCTTCGTTTTCTTTTCGTAAATAGCGAAGCGCATTACCACATTCAATGGCTTGATTTTTCCAATTATTTTGACTAGGTTCCAATTGTGATATTGTATTCATAATATTTGCTTCAACTGAAGTTGAATCAATATTATAAGAATGTGTTAAAAAATATCAAGTTTGGCCTCCAATTCTGGTGTAATTAAAAGTGATGTTTTGTTCTATCATTTTTAATTACACCCGGCGAGCTATGGCTAATGACTCTCATAGTCGTCCCATTTCATGTAATGTTTTCAAATCGCTTTGAAATTCTGCAACATCATAGTGGACGGTAATTTCACGACTTCCAAGTAATAATTGGAATTGCCATTGAGTCATTTGAGCTAATCGGCTCGCTTGCCCCAGTGACAGTTTCTCTTTTTGATACAGTAAAATCGCGATTTCTTGTAATAACTCAGATTCTGTCATGCGAGTGCTGTATACAATGTCATCTGGTATCACTACACTCATTTTTATCACCTCTTAAACCATTTTGAAATAATCAGTCGTTCTAAAAAAAGCATTAAAAAAAGGGTTATATCAATAAATCTTGAAGGTTCTCTTGGAGTGCAAAATTTATTTTGCGGGTCTGTTGGAGTGCAAAATTTATTTTGCTTTTATTTGTTTTCAACCACTGATACAAATTTTGTATGGCAAACTAAAGTTTGCACTCCAAACTAAAGGCAAACTAAAGTTTGCACTCCGACCTAGTCGATGTCTACCCTTGTAGGTAAATCTTTTTAATCCTACCCATACCCTTAGAAGGCGGTACTTTCCACCAGTCAACGTTTTGATCTGCAATATGATTTGTCCAACCTTGGCTTATTTCGGTTCGCACTTGGTTTTTGAAATCAGCGTTTTCTATCTTTTGCCATTTTTGAGCTAACTGCTTGCTAAACAGGGCTTCACTTTTTGGCGGTAACTCGCTTTGCAGTTCACGAATCGCTGAGTCTAACCATTGAGTCGCCCCGTCAATGTTGTTTTCTATGGGGCGGTTGGTAAAACGGTTTTTTCAATGGGGTTCGGTTTCTGCTTGCGCTGCTTTCTGGGAAACAATAATTGATCTTGCTGAAAATAACGCTTATAACCGTATTCTGGCAAGACCCAACCTTGTTGTTTTGCCTTCACGAACTGATTTTGCCTTTTCTCATCTTCAAGTTTGATATATTTGAGTTTGTCAGCAGTGGCTTCTTGGTGTTTAGGATCCGCCATGGCTTTGAGTTGGCTAATTTGTTCAGAATCGTCCCACTTGCCTTCAGCTTGTGCTTGTTTCGTTTGAGCTTGAGCGTACTCCTTTTCCATCAGTTGCCTAAACGAACTCACGTACTCTTTTTCATCAAAAGCGATAGGGCTGTCAGGGGTTTTATGGCTACGAATATCGCTACCAATAATCTTGATCTGCACTTGTCCAAAGCCGAAGGGTTTGCCCATCCCTAAACTATGGCGAAATTTCTCTTCATTTCCCCAAGTCACTGTCCAAATTAAGGCCCCTAATTCGGCAGGTAGTAGGTTATGAAAACGGATGCTACTTTTGAATTGAGCGCCCTCTTTTAAAGGAAACAACTTGACTTGCGTTTTTTTGTTTTCTTTTGCTTTCCCTCTAAATCTGGCAGGTGGTTTTGAGATATGCATCGCTTCCCATCTTCTCACGGGATAACGTTTCCAACCCCGTATTTCACTATCTGGCTGCATATACGTGCGATATTGCTTGCCTTCACCTAGTTTATAGGGTGCATTGTTATTCACGACTTCTTGAACGTCATCTTGTTTAATGTAGTTGGGAAAATAAGTCGGTTTGGGGCCATTTAAAATGGTGGCCTCTGAAAAACAGGGATGGGCAAACTGGGGCACACCTGTCAAAGTTGCTACGCCAAAACTGACGCGACTTTTTAAACTTTCTTGCGATTGTTGATCATCTGCATGGGCTTTTCCAAACAGTAAATCGGCTAAATCATACCCCGTTGTCTGACGATGTTTATTATTGGTGTAGTCAATGGTTTCACCAATACTGTAGTGATAAGCCAGACGATACATGTAAGCGAGCCCTATCGATCTCACTTGTTCATGTTCATCAAGATGGTAAAAAACGGGGATTTCGTAGTGCTGACTTTTGAACAATCGATCTCGCCAAAATGTTCGCCAAGAACCCGTAGACTTTTTGTCTTCGTCACCGTGATTGTAAATAAAATCTTTGAAGACTTGAGGAGAAACGTCTAAAGCCCTCTTGTCTTGACGATCATAAAAAACAAAGTCGCGGTATTTGCCGCTATTCGTTTGGCCTTTATCGCTAATTTGACCGGTAAAAACTAATGTGCCTTTCTGTTGCCCTCTGTCTAAATCCCTCGCCATTTGGGGCGTTGATTGACTTTCGATATTGAACGATATCGTTGGTAAGCTGTCTTCAGATAAGGGCTCGGAGTTGATTTTTTTCCAACGTTGATGCCAACGCGCATATTTTTGTCGAACTGTTGGGGTTTCAGCTTTAGTAAAAATATAGGGTGGCAACTGCCACTCTAACAGGTATTCGATATCCCGATGGGAAATATGGACATATTGACACGGGATCATTTCGACACTGCTGTCTTCACGTAAGCGTAAAAAGCCAGCTTGTTGCCCTTCAATTTTATAATTGTCACCAATCACGGTTTTGCCGGAGATATCCCGAATACTTAAGCGTCTATCATCGACAAACTGCATTTTGCCAAAACTGGCGATTTCTAGAACATTGCGAATCATCCCTTTGAGGCTGGTTCCGGGAATGGCGTAGCGTTTATCGGGTAATTGAAAAAAATGCACTTCACCCGCTGCCTGTTCTGTTGCTTTGGTTTGCTTGCCGCCTACCAATATCGGTGTTTCCGCTGTGATCTCTAGTTCTAAATGGCCGCTGAGTCCATCTGAAAAGGGCACATCGTGGGAAACTTGATGGGCCCAATCAGGCTCAAATACCCATCCCGATAAGGGTACAAAATTATAAGGGGCCGTCATTTCTTGAAAAACATCGGCCGTTTGATTTTCTTTTGGCATTATTGTTTAAATCCTATAAAACGGGCTGCAAACTGGCGATAGCCGTACTGCTCATCATATTGCCAGTAGATACGATAATACAATTTCTCTGGGGTTAATCCTTTACCTTCCCCTAAAAATGATTTCGTTTCGACTAAAACATCCTTGCCTTTTTTTTCCGTGAAGTAAGTTAATATACAACCCCCGTGGCCATCTTCACGAATATGCAATGATTTTTGATTGTTAACGACTTCACCATACAATAAAATCCCAGATTCTGGCATCTTGAACTGAGTATTAGGTAATTTACGCCATAATCGGATAGATAACCCTAATTTTTCAAAGAAACTAGGCTTATTTAAAGCCTGTTCTTTTTGGCTGTTGTCTTGATTTTCCTCAGTTTCAAAGTATATCACTTCACTTTGAAAACATAACCAACCTTGCTCAGGATTAAACTGTTTAACTTTCTCTCGTACTTGTTGAAAGTTGGTTAACCCATCTGAACTTGACACTTGCAATTGGCATGTGTCCAAATGTTGATGAAAGTTTTTCAATCCTCTTATTTCTAATTGAGGTAGGATGTCTTTCAACAACTTTGCCGGCAGCATTAATTCTTGATGTTGCATTACCATTATCCTTTTTTAATAGAACTTCCCTTTTTGCGCTGTTTCTGTTTTTGAGTCTTGCGTTTTTGAGTCTTATTGGGCAGTGTTGAGGGTTGATAGCGTGGTGAAATAGAAGTCTTCAAACTATCTGTTTGAGCTGGGTTCATCGGAGAAGTTTGAATTTTGTCAAGCGAAGAACAATTGGCATTTTCTGTTGAGTTCTCTTTTGACAGCGGCTCGTGAAGACTGTCTTCAAGCCACTTTCTGCCTTCTTTCAAACTACCCTTGAAATACCCATGCCCTCGCCCACCACCAGCACCTATCGCGAGACGGCCTTCGATGAGATCATTTAACGCAAGTTGTAAGGCCTTCCAAACGTCATGAGCCTTTCCTTCTTTCTTGATGGTTTGCCATGTCTTATTTTGATTCGAGGGTAAAACGACGGTGATATCGAGTAAAAAAGATTTCGTATCTGTCACGACTTCTTCAGAAAACAGTACGCCTTCACGCACACCGCCCGTAAACCGATCAACACCATTATGAGGATATTCAACAACTTGCACCTCTTGATTACTCCGTTTAAGATAAACGTCATTAAATATCAGACAGCCCATTTGAGCAACTTCTTGTTGCGGTTGTTGCTCATCCTTTTCTTGAATATATCCAAATAAGGCCCTAACGGCTTCGTTTTTTTCGCCAACATGCAATTTGACATCCTGATGAGCAGTCTCACGATTAGTGAGTTCTTTATCTGCGAACACTTGCCTTAAAGCATTATAGTGATAAGCGACACGATGGCTTAATGCGCCTTTGATACCACTGGCCGGGATAAGAACTTGTTTAGGGGTAATCGTACCTTTCCAAAGAGAATTTTTAAAACCTTTGCGAGATATCACATGTTTTTGCCATTTAACACAACGTTCAGTAACCAACAATAATTCCGCTTCACTCTTATCAACCAGCGTTTCGACACCGCCTCCAAAACGATACCCTTCTAAGGGCGTTAACTCAATACTGATTTGACGGAGTGAGGTTGTCGGAGTCAAGCCGTTTGATAGCGGAGTCTCTGTTAAATGCTTGGTATCCGTTAAACTTTCTGTCAATTCCCCAAAATGCTTAAAATCTGTTTCTTGCCTTAAATCAAATTGCCCCTGAGCGCAACGCACGATTTTCAATTGCCCTAAACCGCGTCGCGTGCCACCCCCTAATCGAAAATTGGGCTGTTGTAATAAATCAAGCAAGTTTTGCCAACGCGGATCATCGTTAACACCGCTCCACAATGACAATTCTACACTAAAACGGTGTCCCGTTGTGAGACTGATACGCTCAAACTTGCCCTGTTTTTCAGCGTCACTGACATTGCGGTGATTCAGTTTAACGTGATCACGTTTCACCGGTATCGGTTCCCATGCGTTTTTCAAGATGTCATCATCCCAACGTTTATCATTGGGAGCAAGCAAGCCTTCTATGGGCTCATCATTTTGATCATGCAAACTGCCCCAAGACAGATGCACAAAAGAAGGATTACCTTTTTCATCTTCATCTTTAGCACTGCCAAACAAGTCGTTAGTGTTAATCGGCTCTGGTGTTTCTGTGTCATAATGATCTTGATAGGCATGTCTTAACACACCCGCCAAACTCGAACCCGGAATAGCGGGTAAACCATTGGCATCGCGCACAATTAAATTATCAACCAAGCCATCAGTGCGCCCCGTCGCAATAGATAAGGGCGTACACGTCTCTAAAACAAGACGGGCAATGTAAAAAATAGGTTGGTTATGAGTCATCGCTTTTTTCCACTTGTTTATCTACGTTCCCAGTTGACTTTGCATTATTCCAAAATTCTGCGGCATGCTCATAAATTTCTCTTGCCGTCATGCCTTCAAATAATTGATTACGAAGATTTAAGTAATCTACCTTGTCAGTTTTGTTTAACCTATAGTTTTTCATTTATCAGTTATAAGTTTAAAGTTATCAAAACCATGATATCCAGTATGTTCAAGGCCAACAGATTTATCTGACAAACTATAGTACAACGAATTACGAGGATAAACGAATAAACATAATAATATCAATAAGCTATTCGCTTATCCTAGTAATTCGTTGTACTATTTAGATTTCCTTGAAACTAAAATTTGCACTCCCGCAAATTTTTCCCCTACGTTTGTTCATCAGCAACATCTCTGGCTAATCGAGCAAATCGGGCAACAATGCGTAGCAGTAATTCTCGTCGTTCTTTTTGCTGATTGATTTGATTTCTTAACCACTGACGAAAATCAGTGATTTCTTTTTGTGAGGCGATGTGAACTCGTTTACACCATTGTTGATCGTTTTCTTTGCAAACGGCATTTTCACCTACAAAAAGTTGTTCCATTAAGCTGTTGATTGAATTGGCATTTTTGGCCTTATCCATTACTCTGCCCCATTGAGTGCCCGTTGGCCCTGGACAAACGCCGGGGGGAACATAAGACAGTTTTTTGGCTGAATCGTATAAAGGTTTGAGTGCGGTTATCCATGCCTTAGCCTGTTTTTCGACTTTTGAGGAATCTGAATCATGTTTTCTACGTTGAGTTAAGTAATGGAAAACAGGATGATCTGGTTCGCTGACTGGAATAGAAGCTTTCTTTTTATCAGACAGTTTCTCAAATTGCGGACTTTTGTTGGCGAGTATTTTTGGATTAATCCAAACGCGCCCTAATCCGGCTTGCCGGTATAAACCAATGCCTTTTGCTTGAATACCTTCTAGCGTTTCAGCCATTGCGTCATTTTGTTCAGGCGTTTCAGTTTTAAAATACAGTACACTGCCCATGCTTAAGACAACCCGTTCTAATTCACGGCGACGGCGGTGAGCATTAAAAGGGGCATAGCGACGAGTGCGGATAAACGTTTTTTCCATATCCAGTTTAAAATCCTCAGGCAAACCAACACTTGTCGCGGTGGGATGTAAAAG
>Ga0233403_10001678_pt1 | contig 10129 bp, 11 predicted proteins | sample Na_oxic_1_MG_FD_179866 | JGI IMG/M metagenome (GOLD analysis project Ga0233403, IMG submission 179866) | Seawater microbial communities from Saanich Inlet, British Columbia, Canada - Na_oxic_1_MG | ecosystem: Environmental > Aquatic > Marine > Inlet | place: Canada: British Columbia | collected...
TAATTTTCCATAATTTTCCATTTCAAAACTCCGCACAATAGGAGGTTTTCAGTGCCATTTGAATTAATGGATACTTACAGCCAAAATGCTGTTATTAAAGTCATTGGTGTTGGTGGAGGGGGGGGGAATGCGGTTGAACATATGCTCCAAGGTAATATTGAAGGAGTTGAGTTTATTTGTGCTAACACCGATGCACAAGCCCTCAAAAATTCGTCAGCACGAACTATTTTGCAATTGGGTACCGATGTCACCAAAGGTTTGGGGGCAGGTGCTAACCCTGAAGTGGGTCAACAAGCAGCCTTGGAGGATCGTGAACGCATCATGGCGGTCCTTGAAGGCACAGATATGGTATTTGTCACCGCAGGGATGGGCGGTGGAACAGGTACGGGTGCTGCGCCCATCGTGGCGCAAGTAGCCAAAGAGCTGAATATATTGACGGTAGCCGTTGTAACTCGTCCGTTTCCGTTTGAAGGTAGAAAACGCAGCGTGGTTGCCGAAGACGGCATTAAAGAACTGAGTGAACATGTGGATTCTTTAATTATTATTCCCAATGAAAAATTGCTCAGTGTTTTAGGCAGAGAGACAAGCTTATTAGATGCTTTTAAAGCAGCCAATGACGTTTTGTTCAGTGCTGTGCAAGGCATTTCTGAATTGATTACGCGCCCCGGCTTGATTAACGTTGACTTTGCTGATGTTGCCACTGTCATGCAAGATAAAGGTCTTGCCATGATGGGTTCAGCTTATGCTAAAGGAGAAGGACGGGCGACTAAGGCAGGTAAGGAAGCGATTTCCAGCAAACTTTTAGAAGACATCGACTTAGCAGGCGCACGCGGTATTCTCGTTAACATGACGGCGGGCATGGATTTGAGCATAGGTGAATTTGTGGAAATGGGTGATGTGGTTGAGGAATTTGCATCAGAAAATGCCACCGTGGTTGTCGGTACAGTGCTTGATCCTGAAATGAATGAAGAGCTGCGTGTTACAGTGATTGCCACTGGTGTTGGCCATTTAAATAAACAACAGCAACAAGAACACTCACCAGTGAAGGTGGTACCCAAGCCGATTGTAAAAGAAAAATCCAATCAAGTGGGTGACTATAGAGAATTTGATAAGCCCACAGTGACTCGTTTGCAAACAGGCAGTAATGACAATTCCCTTGATGAGTCGGGCAGTTCTGATACACAAGGAGATTATTTGGATATTCCCGCGTTTTTACGTCGTCAAGCAGACTAAAAGGCAAGGTGTTATTTTGTCTTCCTATTTTCTGAAAAGGCGATAAATCGTTCCATATGAGAAATCAGTAAAAAACTATCAAAGAGATTTATGCTCCGGTGTTTGGTTTTTTACACCGAACAAAAACGATAAGAAAAATGACCTGTTTAAGAATAATCTGCCTAGCCGTAAAACGCGGTTCACTGAAACATTACTTTGCATAGAACTCATTTAAACTTTTTGACTCAAATCTTGTCAAAATTAAATTCATCAACAAGACTTAATTTAATCAATCAGTTAATGGTGAGATGTGTGGAAAATTCACCGTTTTATCAGATTAATATTGATGGATGGATGGATTGATAATTGAGCGATTTTTAACCCAAAGGCATTTTTATAACAATAGGTCCGTCAATAAATTTTAAGCAAATAAAAACAATCATTTAAACTCATAAAAGTCTTATTTTCGGACAACTCTAATGTTTTTGCGCGATGATGATGTCATGTTGTTAGAGCGATATTAAAGTTTAAATCACTTTATCGTATAGCATAAGGAGAGCATATTGTGATAAAACAGCCGGTATTAACTGATGGACAAGTTGTTGGTTTAATTTCATTGTATTGCTGTGTATCCCATAAGTTTTTTATTTCGTGATAGGGCAACTATACCGTTAAAGTTCTTAATGGAACAGTCATCATAACCTCAGTTAATTTTGATAAGATGACGGAGAAAATTTGAATAAATAATGATAAAGCAGCGTACTTTAAAAAATGTGATTCGTGCCACCGGTGTTGGATTGCATACCGGTGAAAAAGTTTATTTAACCTTGAGATCAGCACCTGCTAATAGTGGAATCATTTTTAGGCGAATAGACTTAAAAGAACCGGTGGAAATCGCGGCGCGTACTGAAAATGTGGGCGATACGCGCTTATCAACCACTTTAGTTAAGGGCAACGTTAAGATATCGACTGTTGAACATTTGTTATCGGCTTTAGCAGGTTTAGGTATAGATAACGCCTATATTGATGTGAGTGCCCCTGAAGTGCCTATTATGGATGGCAGTGCGGGGCCCTTTGTTTTTTTGATTCAATCAGCGGGTATAGAGGAACAAAACGTACCAAAAAGGTATATCCGCATTAAACGCACGGTAAAAGTACAACAGGGTGATAAGTGGGCGTGTTTTGAACCGTTTAATGGTTTTAAAGTCCGTTTCCAGATAGATTTTGACCATCCTGTATTTAGACAAAGCCCTACGCTAGTTGAAATTGATTTTTCTAAAACCGCTTTTGTTAAAGAAGTGAGTCGTGCGCGTACTTTTGGTTTTATGCGTGATCTTGAATTATTACGCGAAAACCGGTTGGCTTTAGGGGGTAGTCTTGATAATGCGGTTGTGATGGACGATTATCGCATTTTAAATGAAGATGGGTTACGTTATGAAGATGAATTTGTGAGACACAAAGTGCTTGATGCTGTCGGCGATTTATATTTGTTAGGACATGGTTTAATCGGTGCTTTTAGTGGATATAAATCTGGACATGCGCTTAATAATCTCCTATTGCGTACCCTACTTGCGAATGAACGGGCTTATGAAATGGTACGTTGTGACGATGATAACGTCGCTGTGCCACGCTTAAGTTATCTTCAACCTCTTACTGTTTCTTAAAGATTGGATTGTTCAAAACGAACGACTGGAAGAAATTGCACTTAAACCGGTGGACGTACTTGAACGATAACTTGATTAATGGTAGGCATCGACTGGTTTTGTCGCCATAGTGGCAAAAGTTCGGGAATGATAAGTCTCAGTCGCGTTGCCCAAAGAGAAGAATCGGTATGCACGATTAACGTTTGTTCCCGTAAATTAGCGACATGACAATGCTGGTTTAATGGAATAGGCAAACTGTCCTGAAATCGCTTCTCAACTTGTTCAAGCATTTGACTGTGTTGTGATAATTGGCATAAAAAGCCATAAGAGTTTGCTAATAACTGACCAAAGGATTTCATTTAGAGATTTTTATTTTCAAAAAAACACCGACACAAGGAAACATTTATGGAAGTTATCCTTATTAGAAAAAAATTTGAAAAAGGCATATATGCCCAGTTAAGCCAATCAATATTCGTGCCAACTACTCTGGTCTCAATGTTGACTGTGGCGACTGTTGGGTATTCCGCTTATTCTCATTATAGTCTTCAATCACACAATCGTATCCCCTCCTTGTCTTCAAAGCTTTCTCGTTCTGAATCTGCGGGTCATACTTCCCCTGTTCAGGAAAACCTTGAAGCACTGGCATTGCGTGTCAATGTTTTGCAAAAGGGGGCGGCTCGACTGGATACATGGGGCAAAAAATTAGTATTGACGGGCAAGGCGGTGGAAAGCTCAATGAGTCTTTCTTGGGATCAAGTCCTCATCAAGCAACAACGTGTTGCTCAAAGCCGTCAGCGAATATCGAAACGGATATCACCGGATAAGACGACTTCATCAAAAATATTGGTCAGTCACTTGTCAAAACGAGGTAACGTTTCCTCAAAGTCTGGTATTGCTCCAAAAATCCAACCCGTGCAAAAACGTCGATTTATTGTGCGTTCTAAGCCAATCAAAACCCTTCAATCGGAGAAAAGGGGAAAACAACAATTAATACGAACCAGTCCGACACAATCATTTGATTTTAGTCTATCGTGGGACAAATTCATTAAGGAGCAGCCGCGTGTTACTCGAAGCGACAGAACCGTGCAGTTATCGCGTTTTTCACCAATGACGGAAGTTTCGCTGTCAATACAGATTGTCTCAAGGGACTTATTGCGCCAATATCGTTCCAGTGTCAAGGATTTACCAGAAGGTTGGCCGTTAAAAGAAGGTCGTATTTCCTCAAAATTTGGCTGGCGTGGCAAACGTATGCATAAGGGCCTTGATATTGCTGCTCAAAGGGGGACTTCCGTCTTTGCGGTAGAAGATGGCGTTGTTGAGCGTTCTAAATTTGTTGGTGCTTACGGCAATCTGCTTGAAATTAAACATAGTAAGATGTATTCAACCCGCTATGGTCATAACAGTAAGCTCTTGGTTAAATCGGGCGATTATGTGAGCAAAGGCCAAATGATCGCGTTAGTGGGTTCAACAGGTCGTTCCACGGGGCCTCATGTTCATTTTGAAGTACGGCAATTGGGAGTTGCTATTGATCCGATTAAGTATTTAGGTGTCATGGAATACTTTTCGTTGGCGGAAAACATCAAGCTGTCGGAATACGTTAAATTGTCAAAGAAATAGCTTTTCAATTATTCAGTTATTTTTTATAATCTTTTTTAAAATCAATTGCTTATCATTATAATTTAGAGTTTATGCCCCTTGGGAGGTGGATTTCTTTGTGAGGGAAATTCCTCAATCAAGAAGAAAGGGGTAGCCTGTCGAAATCAGTCTTTCCTATAGATTTTGCTCTAAGTCAAGAACGAAACTGGCGAAAAACGCGGCTTTGGGTGTTGATACTCGACTATCAAGTTTTTGATGTTATTTAGCTTTACAACGAGATATTTTTGATGACTTAAATATATAACTCATTGATTTTTAATATAATTTATTTTTATCCGCTAAAATTATATCTTTTTATAAATCAATAACTTATAAAAAACTTGATAGTCGAGTGATAGTTTTTGAGTTCTTTTTGACATGGAACGATAAATTTATCGCCGCTATTTTCATATAAATAATTTCACGAGGGCATATTTTAACTTATTGAAAAATAAACGATAATTTGTTAAATTTGTGAAGTTATTTATCTGATTTTTTATTCTTAATGAGTTAAAAAATCATACTGCAAAATCAATGGGTTATATGGTTTTTCAACCCAGAAGGTTGAATCATCATGCTCCCCCTGTTTTTCGACAGGCTAGGAAAGGGGGTGCAAAAAAAATAAACAAGCTTGAGGTTTTTAAAACATTGCTCTGTCTATAATTAGGGACGACGCAGGAAATAATATACGCGTGAGAACCCTAAGACCTGTCAGGTTTTAAAAACCTGACAGGTCTGCTGCTACGTCAGTTATTTGTTGCGGTGTCCCTTAGCACGTTTGGCGAATAATTTCACAAAAATGTGAGACCGTCTTTTTCTAGAGTATAACATAAAATGAGATTTGAAAATGGATAATGTTGGAAATGAAAATAAATATATTTTAGGTGAAACGGATGAGGAATTTATTTGTATCAGTGAAGAAGATAATCAACAAATTGCAACGAAGATGATTAAACAAACTGAATTACATTTAGATATTTTAAGCCGTGATTTTGATCCTGATATATATGATAATTTTGAATGTTGTGAAGCGATTGAAGATTTGGCATTACTCAGTCGCCATTCACGCATTCGTATTTTACTTCATAATATCAGACTCGTGTCAGAACGGGGTCATTTGGTACTGGATTTAGGCAGACGTTTAGGTTTGATGGAGTTTCGTAGCGTGGAAGAAAAGTATCGATCTATTCCAGATACATTTATGATTGCAGATGGGATTGGGATAATGCATCGCCCTCATTCGGATACCTTAGCCGCTACGGTTAATTTTAAGGATAGATTGAAGGCTAAAAAACGGATAGAATTATTTGAAAATATTTGGTTAAATGCTGAACCTGCGTTTGATGCACGTTATCTGATATTATAAAAAATTCCCAATTCCCAAAGCAATTTTTAACGATGCACTATTTGAAATAAGCCACCTTATCTATATCATTTCAGAAAAACAATGAGTTCAAAAAATATTAAATCCCTTTTAAAAACAAATATTTAAGTGTATTTTACCCGTTATTTCCAATGATGTTTCTTAATTCTCTTACTAATCAACTTAAAACTTGTCATTCTAAACTTTCCGCCATTAAAGTCAATCGTGTCTTACTTAAACTTGGGCTGTTGGAGGAAAAAACTTGTTCATCTAATACAAATGGTATTAATAAGAAATACAAGGTGCTGACAGAAGAAGGCTTGGTTTTCGGAAAAAATATGACTAATCTCTTGAAACCAGAGGAATCACACCCTCAATATTATACTGAAAAGTTTCCTGAATTATTGGGATTAGTTAATGATTGGTTCAATTCAAATAAAGTTTAGTGCCTTATCATAATACCTTCGCCAATTCACGGACATATAATAAGGTTTTTAAGTGGCATGTTTTAAATAATTCCATAGGTTTCACCTATGGCTATTTACGTTTAACCCCGTTGGGGTTAGGAATTGACGTTGACGCTGCCCACCCTGAAATAAAAATAGCCACCGATGAAATCGGTGGAACATGAATTGGCGAAGGTATTATTATCAACGACTGAAAAATGAAAATCAGCGGTTTTACTTTTATTCGTCACGGTACTTTGTTAGGTTATCCTTATATCGAAAGTTTGCGTTCCTTATTGCCCTTGTGTGATGAGATTGTGGTGGCTGTGGGCGCGGGGCAAGATAATACGTTGGCGCGTATTGAAGCGATTGCTGATCCAAAATTGCGTGTGATTGAGACGACTTGGAATGAGTCTATGCAGGATCGGGGTTATGTCTATGCTCAACAAAAAATGATTGCCCAATTTAATTGTCGCGGTGATTGGGCGTTTTATTTGGAAGGTGATGAAGTTTTACATGAGAAAGATATTCCTGCCCTTCGAGCCATTTTGCAAAAACACAAAGACAATCCATCGATAGAGGCTTTAGTCTTTGATTATTATCATTTTTATGGTGCTTGTGATACTCTCGCGATCAGCCCCGGTTGGTATCGCCGCGCCCCGCGTGTCATACGTAATAGTATTCGGAGTTATTCCCCTGATGGCTTATTTTTTGTGGTGATGGATAAAAATAAACGGGGGCGTTATCCTTATGCGGCTTTGGCAGGGGTGCCGATTTATCATTATGGGCATGTACGTGCTGTTGCCAATATGCAGGAAAAAATTCAGCAAGTGAGTCAATATTGGGGACATGCACCCCCCACTTTTCAAGGATATGGCAATATCGATCCCCAAGCTTTGGGGCAATTCAATGGTTCCCATCCCGCCGTGATGCAAAACTGGTTAGCAGAAGAGGCGGCTTCGGTGTTAATTCTCAATCCCAATTATAAGCCGACACGCCGTGAGCGTCGTCATCGTTGGATGATGCGCTTGGAGCGTTTATTTGGGTGGGAATTGAGTAAGAAGCATTATCGAATTGTGAATCATTGCTAAATTTGAATTGTGAATCGTTAACTCTTGGTTGGATGGGGTTTGCAAACTTGCCCATAACGTTTGCGTCATGGAAACGTGAGGAGCAGGTTGCAAACCTGCTCCTGCTTAGCGCCCTCATCAAGTTAATCAAACAGACAAGAATGTCTGTTGCCCCTCAATGCCACCATATCGTCACGCCTTAGAATAAATTCTAAGGCTTAAAGCTAAAGTACCCTAAAGGGCACTATTTATTAGTAGGCTTTAGCCTACTTATGCTTTTAGCCTCAGAATTTATTCTGAGGCTGTTGCCCCTATTAAGTAGAACAGACATTCCTGTCTGTTTTCACGTTCATAACTGTTAACTGTTAACTGTTAACTCTAAACTGAATAACTGACAAAATGTTTGATAGCACACGACGCTTTTTAGCCTTTTCAACAGGCTTCGCCATTCCTATTTCTGCCGCTTTAACCAATATTTTATCTCCCCTCATACTCCTCCTTATCTTGGCTGAAGGGCGGTTTCAACAAAAGTTTAATACGCTTCGTTTGCATCCCGTTGGAGTATTAGCAGTGCTCTTGTTTACTGTTATGCTATTAGGGTTATTTTATACGCCTGTCTCATTCTCCGAGGCGGGGCGGATGTTGGATAAGTATCGGGAATTTTTATATATCCCTTTGTTTATACTGGTTTTTCGCGATAGGCAGACCCGTCAATTGGGATTTTATGCTTTTATCGGCGCGATGACTTTGACGCTATTTCTTTCTTATCTTATGGCAATCACGGGTTGGCATATTGGTAAGGGAACGCCCGAAGCACCATTTATTTTTAAAACTTATATCACGCAAAGTGTATTTATGGCTTTGGCGGCGTATTTTTTGGCAGTGCGGTGTTGGTTCGATTTGCATCGGTGGCGCTGGCTTTTAGTAATATGGGTGCTATTGGCTGTCTATAATATTCTTTTTATGAGCGATGGGCGCACGGGCTATTTGGTGCTATTTTTTTTGATCTTCTTATTTTTTTATCAAGTTTATCGGGCAAAAGGTATCTTAATCGGTAGTCTTGTATTGCTTGTTCTTAGCGTTTTGGCTTATACCTATTCTGATGCACTTCGACATCGAGTCGATAATTTGGTTGAAAGTGTGCAAAATTATCAGCCGGGGGAAACGAGCAATTCAGCAAAATTACGCTTAGAATTTTTGAATAATAGTTTGGCTTTAATCGCAGAAAAACCCGTTTTTGGACATGGCACTGGAAGTTTTTCTTATAAATACAAGGAGTTAGCAGAACGCCAAAGTTTAAAATCCAGCACGAATCCGCATAGTGAATATTTGATGATAGGGGTGCAATGGGGATTGATGGGGGTAGGGGTGTTTATCGTTTTACTTTTTATGATGTGGAAGACAAGTCACTATTTAGATAGGAATGATAGGTTGATGGCTCAAGGGTTAGTTGTCACTATAGCTGTTGGGTGTTTAGTTAATTCTTTTTGGTTGGATCACACGGAAGGGCATGTTTTTGCTTATCTTATCGGCGTATTTTATGGGGGGCTTTTGCTTCGCCCTCGTTCTTGAGTATAACGGATACGTAAGGAATAGGTTCAATCCTAAAAGAAGTTGTACTAAAGCAAAACCTTTGCTAAGGAACCAGAAAAAAAACATAACTACAGGGATTGCATATAAGAAAGGATTTTAAAACATCACTCATCTGTAATTCAGACTAACTTATTGATTTTTATATATATTTTTATGGTTCCCACGCGCCGAAGCTCATCGTTTTATCAAGCGGCTGATTGTCTTGAAGAGGCAATAGCGGGACGTATTAGTGATAATGAAGTTATCCCTGAACCTTCATTGGCTAATCAGGGAAATTATCTCGTCTACCTACCAGCACAGATGGCTGCTCTCGCGACACTTTATCATGCCATGCGTCGTACTTCTACGAGTCAAGTTGAACTGGCTAAACGTCTCAACAGCGATGAAAAAGAAATCTCTACTTGACCCACATCAAGCTTCTAAATTATCCCGTATAGAAAAGGCTTTGCAGACAATTGGTTATCAATTAGTCGTTGGTACTATGCCTAATGCGGTTTAAAAAAAATGTAGGGGGTAGGAAAATGGCTTTAGTTTGTTATGGTGGATTTCGTTTTCACTCTACTGCTCCGTCAATGTTGTTTTTAAAGGGGTCGGTTGAACGTTCCAGAACGAAGTTGCGTTCCTCTACCCAAGGCTATCGATCTATACTGAAAAATTCTTTTTAAATCAAATAGTTATAAATATGTTAATTTTTATGGGTATGTTTTTAACTCATTGAATTTAAAGGTTTTAATTATTATAGAGCGATAGCCCTGTTCCTCTACCCACCCGACGCGACACTGCCATTAAGTTAAGGATTTATCGCTTTATTTTCAATAAGATATATTGTAGGTTGGGTTAGATTTTTTTGCAAAGCAAAAAAACGTCACCCAACAGAGCGTGATAAATGTTGGGTTACGTTATTTCGCTAAGCGAAATAAGCTAACCCAACCTACGCTATTAATAAACTCTGAAGAAAAATCCGTTAATACCGCTCATCCGTTGTACTACACATTCAGGGGTGACTCGTTACGAATTATTCTAATCTAAAATGAGGTTTGTATGTTTATTTCTAAAAAGATGAAACCACTTTTAATCATAGCTCTTCTTTTCGTAAACTGCCATCTCATGGCTGAAATCACCTTTACGCCTGACAAGCCAGTTGTGGAGATGGACGGAAAGATTGAG
>Ga0233403_10001679_pt1 | contig 10128 bp, 12 predicted proteins | sample Na_oxic_1_MG_FD_179866 | JGI IMG/M metagenome (GOLD analysis project Ga0233403, IMG submission 179866) | Seawater microbial communities from Saanich Inlet, British Columbia, Canada - Na_oxic_1_MG | ecosystem: Environmental > Aquatic > Marine > Inlet | place: Canada: British Columbia | collected...
CAGTACCCTTTAGAAGTGAACCTGTGGGTGTGAAAGTCGGTTGTGTAATGATCTTGCTGAGTTTTTGATAAGCTTCTTGAAGATCAAGATGTGTATCTTCGTCTGCTGTAAATTCAAAATCCGATAGATCATTCATCAATGACAGTTCATGGTACATCGTCGCCAGTAGCGTTGTTTTACCCACGCCATCAGGTCCCACCATCATCATAATAGTCCGATTTGCCATTTTTGTCCTTTCTCATTGGAAATTGGGAATTAGGAATTGAGCGAAAAGTTTTGACAGACCTGACAGGTTTCAAAAACCTGTCAGGTCTATACCCCAATATTTCAATTTGGGCGGGACGGGGTTTGCAACCCCGTCCGCAACGTTTTATTGAAACGGTGGCGACGTGCCAACGTTAAGGAACAGGTTGCAAACCTGTTCCCGCAAAGGACGTGCCAACGTTAAGGAACAGGTTGCAAACCTGTTCCCGCAAAGTTTAGCTTTAAAACTCGACAGACTTGACAGGTTGATCTCGCTTCGCTCGGAACGAAGTTTCAAAAACCTGTCAGATCTATACCCCAGTGCCTCAATTCCCAAATCCCAACTATTCTGAAAACTCCGCCTGTATTTGTTTGGCACATTTTAGCGCGTCATCAAGTGCGAGCCGCCACTGTTGACGTAACGCAATCTCTTTGTTAAAGTGGCTCAGTTCGTCCACCCAAAGTTGTTCTCGGATCGGGTCAATGAAACTTTTCCATTCTTCCTTAATTCCTCTGGCTCGAACGAGGCGATCCTTGATTTCTTCAACCAGTGCTAAAATCGCATTCGCAGGATCAGCCTGCATTTTTTCACTGAATTTCTTTCTCAGTTGATAAATCGTTTGCTGATAGTGGCTGTCTAAACCTCTTGCAATTTCTTCTGCCTTTTCCATGAAATTATCTCGGGTCGCGTCGTTAGGCACAATGTCGTCAACAGAATTGCTGGTATATGTATTTAACAAGCCCATTTCTTCGCGGACCCGATAATGAAAATGGCTATGGTAGGAAAAGTTAAACTTGCCAATATAATTGAAAGTATTATAAATATTGGGATGTTCGCCCTTATCTAGCAACGCTTGAAATTCCAGTATGAGTATCCGTGGATCTTCACTGCTCTCTATATTTTGAGGCAGCATTTTTTGCAACGCTTTGGGAAAGATACGTTCTAAAACTTGTCGAAGTGTCTCATTGACTTTGCTTTGCAAATAGTCGTCCAATTGGGTGGCAAGAAATTCAGTCAAGTAGGCGCGTAAGTAATTGAGTTCTTCGCCGACGACTCCTTTCCAACCACTCTGTTCCAAGTATTGTTCAGCAAGTTCTTCTTTTACGGGAATGGGGGCACTTTGTCTGGCAGATTCGCAGATTTCTTCGACTTTTTCTCTGAACTCATCGCTGATATTTAATTCTTGTTGAACGTCTAAAACCAGTTTTTCCAGTCCCTTTGTCAAATCTCTGATGAATTTTTCGGATAAGAGCCGATATTTTCTTTCTCGGGTTAAATCCGCATTACTGGTTACTAAGGAACCAAGGCTAGGCGCAAAAATTTCCGTGAGTACTTTTAAGACGTTTTCCATCTTATTGACTAACAGCCCAACATATTGCTGATCGGTGTTTTCCAGATTCTTTTCAATATGTTTCAGCACGACAGAAAAGACTTTCCGTTCTACTTCTTCGGCATCGCTGCAATCTGCGATCAAAATACGGGGCTTGCTGTAAGTTTCTGGCGGTTGTTCTTTTAGCAATTGCACCTGTTTTTTATTGGAACCATCATTCTTTTCATTCAGAACGATAAATAACCGATTCGCCAGTTCAATTTCTCTGACGGCATTATCGACTAAGTCAAAGACATTGTAATCGGTTTGTTCCCAATCTGTGCCTAGTACGTCTGGGGATTTCACGAAAATCACTGCGTCAACTTCATATTCCAACGAGGAGACTAATTTTTTTTCATGCCCTTGCGCCGCTTCAAGCCCGGGTAAATCAACTAAGCATAAACCTGTCACATCATGGTTCGGGAACTTAGTATAAATGTTAGCCGTTGTGACTGCAAGGTAACGGGTGCGCCCTTCATTTTGGGTGACATAATCCAAAATGTCATCCAATGGCTGCGTTTTTTGGGGCTTTGATAGTAATTCAGAAAACGATGGAAACGCTTTATGAATAAATGCCAGTTTTTCATAGATCGCTTTTTCTAAATTGCGATCATCACTGAAGTTGCTGAGTTCAGCCAAGGGTTCACTAAAGCGTTTCAGTGAAAATGGCTTGGACATTTTCAGTTTGTCAAAATAAGGATGTAAAATTTCTTTGAGAAATTCTTCTTTCGGGTAAAATTCTATTTTGGCATGGGCATCGTTTTCTGAATGATAAATTTTGCTTTTGGTGCCGGTGCAAGGGAGTTCATTGGATGTAGGTATTTCTTTATTGCTCAGCCCCGATATTTTTTGGAGCAGCGTACTTTTACCTTGGCGCGCTTTACCCGCTACTCCAATATTGATCGTTTCCTTACTGAAGCGTTTAGTCAGACTGGTAATGGAGGTGTTTAAGTGCGCCACTTCTTCTTGAAGCCCACCAATATGCTTGTTAATCTTAGCGGTTAGGCGCATAATGTCTTGTGGCATTTCATCCGTTTCCATTTCAGCATCGGCAGCCATTTGCTGGAGACTATCCATCTGCATTTCGAGTTCAGCCAATCCATTATGGACTTTTTCAAGCATCAGCACTTTTTTGTGCCGCTTTTCTAAAACGTCAGCGATAACTGATCTTACTGTCATTTATGGTTCCTTTAACCGTGATGATACAATGTAAAAGTGCGAATAATCCAAAGTAGATGAAAAATCGTTCCTTCTCGATAACCTACTATGGGGGCTTTACTGTAGAATCGAAATGCTATAAATGTGACATCGTCCTGAATATGTGCTGGAATAGTAGCACGAATACTATTTTTTGCAATTTTTTCATAACCCAAACCATGTCGATGCGACTTGCTGATTTCTGCCCAAGTCAATTGACTTAGTCGATCCAGCGTATCAGCAAGGGCCGCTTTTTCTGTTTTAGTACATGCACTTAGGGAATAACTATTTCTGTCTAAATACTTGAGGCAAAAAATAGGATATTCTTGTTGGGTTGAGTGGTCAACTTTGGGACAACTGAGTTTATTCTGTTTTGGCCTTTTGAGTTTACCCATCATTATGCAACCAATTGCGTTTTAAAATAATCGCGTAATGTCTCATACGAAATTTTTTCACCAATTGGTGTCTCTTTATAGGGTGGCTCTTCATGGGTCATATTGTATAATTTCCATGCCGAAAATTGACCAAAAACTGCATAAACTTCATCCAATAATTCTCGTGTTTGTGGTTCATAGATAGAAAAGTCCACATTGCGTGGTGGGGGAATAGCGTCTGCTTTATAGCGTTGATATGTATGAAATAATGCGGGTACAACAGGTCCGTGTGTCCATGATTCAAGCGGTTCAGCAAACAACGGACGATCATGCAAAGCCAAATTAAGTCCTTGGGCATAATAAACTAATTTTTGTAATTTCATATTTGAGATCAAATCACCGGCTTCTTCATCAATTTGTGCCAAAAAATATCTCGCCACATCATAACAATTTAACATTTTTTCAGTCTCTTAAAATATAAAATATTTATAAATCAATAATTTATATGAGTGTGACCTCAATCTGACTGATGTCCGTAAAACTATTTAAAACTATTTAAAATCAATAACTTATAATGGAGTCCAAAGCTTTAGCTTTAGGGAAGCAAGTCAAAGCTGAAGCTTTGAACTCCAGCATACATCTTCTGTCGGTCACACTCATTTATTTCCTTCCTCGTTCCCAAACGGAGTTTGGGAATGCCTTCCTAGACGCGGAGCAAACTGCAACCTAAAAAGTAGTGATCAGCTTTTTCAAGTTGCTGCAAAAGCCGTGTGTGATCGCATGAGGTGACAGCATCGTCACCTTGAGAGCGATATTGGGCATGTTCTCTCAATATACGTTTGATAATCTCTTGATAGGCTAATTTATCCATCTCGTATTTAAAGCCTGTAGGGGCTGAAGAGCGGTGTTCGTCTTCCTTAAGTTAATGGCATTGAAACAGAATTTTGGAACGAGAAAACAGATAAATATTGTCTGAATCAGAATTTTCAGAATTTTAGAATTTTCAGAATGAAACCATAGACAGCATGAAACTTATTCTGAAAATGCTTTAATTCTGTCAATTCTAATTCAGACATTATTTTTACGAACTAACGTTTACAACAAACTATTCGTATGTTGCCGAAACCCCATTCTGGGCTATAAGTATTTGGAATTGTGCGCTGATTACCCCAAGGCCAAGGGTTATCAACTGGTTGTTGACACGATTGATCATACTTAGGATAAGGACCATGCCCATTGCTATTAGTAACATAACGGTAGATTACTGACTGGCATGATTTTTCGTCCCGATCATTAGCGGCACAAATTTCGTTTCCCGTTTTCCCTCTAAATGACAATGGGACATGCGCTGCCTTGGTACCTTTGGGACAAATCTTATCAACGCTGCCTTTAGTGACAAAGGCCCTGACATTCTCGTATCTTTCGGGGAGAGTTGCCAGTTTCTGTAGGCGTTGATTTTCCTTTGTAAGGAAAGTAATTCGTTTTTGCTGGGTGTCAAGCCGCTTTTGCTGGTTTTGGTTTTCGGCAGCCAGTTTTCCAATTTGGGCTTGCTGGGTGTTGAGTTGCAGCCGCTGAGTGTCAAGTCTATTCTGAAAACACTTAAACATGTCAGGCAGTGATTTTTCGTAATCAAAACAGTTGTCGTTCGCATAACTCGAACTGGCGATAACCGCTAAGATGGCGGCTGGCAATTTTAGTCGTTTTTTCATTTAATGGTTCCTTTGTTGATATCTAGTACAACGAATTAGGAAATAAACGAATTAATAATTTAACTATTTGATTTAACTAAACTTATTGAATTAAAACGAATTAATAATTTAACTATTTGATTTAACTAAACTTATTGAATTAATCTGTTTATTTCGGAAAGTCAAGTTGTACCCATTATACTAATGCAAGATCGCTCCAATCTCCATACCCCCATCGCCTTGAAATAAATTTCAAGGCTAAAAGCTAAAGTCGGCTAAAGTCCGACTAAAAATGCCTTAACTCTTCAGTGCCCTTCAGGGTACTTGAACTTTTAGCCTTGAAATTTATTTCAAGGCGGGTGGTATCGACATTTACGCTATCGCTCTATCGGCCCCCTACATTTGTTGCTTGGGACTTATGTATAACGATGAAAACGGGGTTTGGGAATGCCTTCCTATAGCTTTTCAGATAAATATTTTGGCCTAAAGACCTGACAGGTTTTAAAAACCTGTCAGGTCTGGTCGCTTTTATTTTTCTGAACGTCTATAGACGCTCCGCGTTTTTCCTATTTCCCAAACTCAGTCATCTTCTCACCATCCATTCAATCATAAGCAGTTTGTTGGAGAGTTGCTCAACTTGAATTTTGAGGGCTTGGTTTTCTGCTTGTTGGCGGTTCAGTTTCGTCTCAAACAAAGACAAGTGCATCTTCAAGGCTTGAATTTCGACATTTTGCGTTCTATCTTTCTCTTCAAGCTCTCTAATATTTTGGTTCAGATGCGGTATACAACTGAGGGAGATGTCACCCGTGGAATGATTGCAAGGATCATCGGCTGCCATCACCGGGGGTGCAAGTAACATTAAAGTTGCCAAAATGGCTGGTTTTTTCATCAAGTTCTCCTAATAAATAATAAATAGTACAACGAATTAAAAATAAACAAAAGTACAACGAATAACCGAAATAAACGAATAAACCCAATTCATTCTCAGATCAATCCGTTTATACCGTCAATCCGTTGTACTCACATTATAAATAGTACAGCGGATTAGCGGTATAAACGGATTGATTCAGGGCTGCTATTGAATGGTGGGGCAACAAAATAACAATGTGTTTAAAATCAAATAGTTAAAGTCGTTTATTCTGGAGTCCAAAGCTTCAGCTTTAGGGATTAATACAAAAAAATATATTTAAAATCAAATAGTTAAAGTCGTTTTATTCTGGAGTCCAAAGCTTCAGCTTTAGGGATTAATACAAAAAACGCCTAAAGCTAAAGCTTTGGACTCCAAAAAACGCCTAAAGCTAAATAGCCCATTCTGGTTGCCCATCTTTTTCTAGGATTTGGACATTCATTTTTTATATATTCCTCCGCGTGGTGCAATTTTAATAAAATCTCCAATAAAACCTCACAACGGTTCCCGCTCCCGCACAATACGAATCCCTTCCCACGCTGGCAACTTTTCCTCTTTCCCAAACTTCAGTCATCTTATCACCATCCATTTTAAAGCGAACGTAGGGGCATCCTATGACAGTATGTAAAATGTGCGTGGGACGCACCCTACGCTTGCTGGGGGATATGAAAATGGTTAATTGCCAATGAAAAAAAACATCAATAACTTATGATTTTTTTAAGGAAAAAAAATGGGATCAATTTTTGATTTGACAAAGAACCTGATTTTCACCAAGTACCACCGCAACTGCGACAAACAAATAAGTCTAGATTTTCATCTTTGGATTCGGATTCGCTTTGAAGTTCACCACAATCTAGACATTCAACCAGACTATCACCAAGTTTTTTATAGCGACAATTAGAACAGGCTTCACCAGTCTCAAGTGTGTATTCACCACAGTTTGGACATTGAGAAGCACTATATCCACAACTACAATGACCTCCACCATCACCATGTAGACGAAATGCTCTTCTACCACATTCTGGACATATCTTTGCCATATCAAATCTCCATTATTGATTTTTTAAGTAGCTCGCGTAGGGTGTATCGCTGCGCGTCATACACCAAAAACAATAAAATCGTGGAAAAAATATGAATGGTGCATGACGCTATCGCTTATGCACCCTACAAATTACTACAAATTACAATTTATCAATCAAACATATACGGCAGATCAATCCGTTCAATCCCCAAAATCCGCTGTACTCACTCTTCACGAAGTGCTTCAGCAGGATCAATTTGTATCGCTTTCCAAGCCGCTAGTAATGAACTAAAAAATGCACCTACGACGGTAATAAAAGTAGCGTAAACAAGGTGACTGCTAGAAAGATGACAAATTAGAATTTTTTCAATATAGAGCGATAGCCCTGCAGGTTTTGCAAGCACCCTCAAAATAAACCTCACGTACAAAGTGACATTTTTTCTTTCCCGCTTGTCTATCATAAAGTGATTATAAATCAATAATTTAAATAATTATTTTGTCCTAATTCCAAATTTTTTTTCAGCCATGCATTGACTATTTCATCCATGCTCTTATGCTTTATTTAGCGCAAGTTGAAAATCTTTGAAGCCAATCAATTGCCAAAACATAGTCTAAAAAATTATGAAATTCAATGAGTGGCTGATCAGGCATAATGATGAATTGACGAAATTGTATATTTAAGAAAGGATTTATAATACGAATTAAGGGTTCAGAAACGTGTTATCAATCAATTGGAGTCCAAAGCTTTAGCTTTAGGGACTTAATACGCCGGTTCCTGCGTTCTAGTGAAGGACTCCAAAAAACGCCTAAAGCTAAAGCTTTGGATTCCAAAAAACGCCTAAAGCTAAAGCTTTGGATTCCAACATTTCAATTCTTAATTCGCATTATATACAATCCTTGTCGTTATTGTTGGAAGACTGAAAACGCCAATGTACGAGTTTTATTTGCAATGACAAGGAAATCGCTAATTTTTAATACGCGATCTTCAAGTTTTTTTTAACGAAGCTCTTTCGCTCTATAACTGGTATGTAATTCGCTCTAACCCTCTTGCTCATTTTGGTGAACCAATATTTAGCGAATTTCATGCGGGTTTGTGTCCATGAATGGACATCAGTAGCTACAAGGATTGCTTATAATAAAGGATAAGATGGTGAGAATCAAAATACCTTCATTCATTTCTCAGTGAAATTAAACGGAATGAAATCACGAATCAAGAAATTTGGCACAATCTAATCCTTTATTATAAATAATCCTTGTAGTTATAAATAAATCAATGGCTTAAAAAAAAGCTTGAAGATCGAGTAATAGCTATTTTATTTCATGCACGTTCGTTAAAGAAAATCGAAAGAGTGAATTGCAATAAACCCGCTTTAAAATCCTTTCTTATATACAATCCTTGTCGTTATGTTTTTATTCCCCACTAAAATCCAATTTCTTAAGAATTAAACCATAAAAACCCTCACTTTCTGATTGAAAAAACCATCCCAAATGCGATAAACAATTTGCACAAAGCGCGAACCGCCAAGAATAACCTGCAAACCATGTATGTTCTAAAGTGGAAGGACCATAATTCACACAACCAGCGGCTCCTGAAAAACAGCCAATTTCAAAAACGATGCCACAAGGATTACTAAGAACATGCTCATGCTGTCCATTCACTTCAATCTTATTTTCGTGGGAGGTGATTTGGTGTTGACAAACTTGACATAAAATTTTTTCTTCCTTGCGGTGCATCAAAGCAAGGGTTTTTTGTATTTGTTCAAATTGTGTTTCAGTGAATTTTTGGAAAAATAGGGGCAGATAAGTTGGTAGGGTATCAATCCATGATTTGGATTGAACAAAAATTGGAGGGAGTAAATACAACGCTGCTCTTAAAGACAAAGCAGGAAAAATAGAACCGCGGCGAAAGGTGTTTGTCACCTTAAAAGAAGGATGAAAAGTTGAAATAGCGTGGTGAACCAGTTCTATACCCCCCCTGCTATACTGCACTCGGGCATAACTTAAACTTTTATGTAGGGTGGGTAAAAAATTTTTCTTGCCCACCCTCCTCATTAGAAAAGTTAAATTTTTTTCCGCGCCGAGTATATCAAAGGGAAGGGTATCAGATATCTGTTGACAGGGGGAAACAGATAGCATTGTTTTATCAATCAAGGATTTATCAGTATAACGATTTATCAGTATAACGATTATGCGGTTAAAACCATCTGTTCTTTAAGCCTATTGATAGCATTATTTTCTATCTGACGAACCCGCTCAGCTGATATTTTATAATAGTTCGCCAATTCCTGTAGCGTTGATTTATCATCTGTTAGCCAGCGCCTTTGCAAAATATCCTGACTACGCGCATCCAATGCTTTGATGGCACCATACAACTGGTTATGATTACGCATCTTCAATTCATCCCGTTCTGCCACATCCTCCGGATTGTAACGACGATCTTCCAAATAGGCAGCTGGTGAAAAGGCTTCTTCTTCGTTATCACTATCAGTTGGCGCGTCAAAAGCAACATCATGAGTACCCAAACGCTTTTCCATTTCCAACACGTCTTTTGTTCTAACACCTAAATCCTTGGCAATATTCTCAACTTCCGACGCTGACAACCAACCCAAGCGTTTTTTCATACTACGTAAATTGAAAAACAATTTACGTTGTGCTTTGGTAGTGACGACTTTGACAATACGCCAATTGCGTAAGATAAAATCGTGAATTTCTGCGCGGATCCAATGTACCGCGAATGAAACCAAACGCACACCAAGAGTTGGGTTAAAGCGCTTGACAGCTTTCATCAAACCGATATTGCCCTCTTGAATCAAATCAGCTTCATCCAAACCATAACCACGATACCCTTGAGCAATATATAAAACAAAGCGCAAATGTGAAACAACCAAATTTTGAGCCGCTTCAATATCCTTCTTGTTATAAAAGCGTTCCGCCAAATCAAGTTCTTCTTTGGCACTCAGAATAGGAATAGCTTTAATGGAAAGCGTATATTCTTCAACATCTTGACTCAAAACAGCCAGTGGTGTATTCATCTTCAGAGCTAATGCGTTTGACATCGTTTTATTCCCCTGTTTGCTATTCAAAACGCGATGTTCGACTTTTTATAACTTATTGATTTTTATCATTTAAAATTTCTGTGCCATCCCAAGCAAAAAAAATATTTCATTTAAAATCAAAAATTTAAAAAAATGCCGATCATCATTTAATTTTTTTTGTTAGCACTCTACATTAGAGAGTGCTAATATTTTTCCATTATAAGGGCTTAAAAATTAAAAAACAAGTATTGAAGAATTTTAATTTCAGGTAAAAAATTTTTAAATGGGGAAGG
>Ga0233403_10001680_pt1 | contig 10127 bp, 4 predicted proteins | sample Na_oxic_1_MG_FD_179866 | JGI IMG/M metagenome (GOLD analysis project Ga0233403, IMG submission 179866) | Seawater microbial communities from Saanich Inlet, British Columbia, Canada - Na_oxic_1_MG | ecosystem: Environmental > Aquatic > Marine > Inlet | place: Canada: British Columbia | collected...
ATTTTTATTTAACCTTTAAATTTTAAATGTCACTTCTCTGTTCAAAAAATGATCATGAATTTTTGTTGATGTTTTTGTTGATGTTTATGAATATTAGTTATTAAATGAGGTACTATGCATAAACCCTCAGTTTTTGACATGACTAAATATAAAGCACCTTTTATGGCTTTGATGTTACTCTTCAATGTTTCTTCTCTTTTTTGAGTATACTCTAACTCAATTGAGATTTTGTAAGTAGTCGTTATGGCATAAAGCAACCCGAATAATAAGCAAGATACTACAAAAAATTCAAGAAAATGTTCCTTAATTTTTTTAATGAGTTCTAACGACATTTTACCTCCATGATAGCAAGTGTCGAATGGATAGAGCGAAACGCAACGCAGTAACGAGCGAAGCGAGATCAACCCATCAATAAAATTCAATTCAACAAGGATTGTATTCAATTTAATACATATCCTCTTCAAATTCAATGGATGCCAATAATAACACACAAGGAATAAATTGGCCATCGGGTCGCACAATTTTTTTTGATAATAATGGTATTGGGCAACAAATAGTATTTCTTAAAGAAATGCTATTTGTAGGAATCTCTATTAGTATTTCTTAAAGAAATGCTATTTGTAGGAATCTCTATTGACAAAATCATTTTATTTACTGCCTTATCCCTTAATATGTTATCCAATTGAGGCTATTATTTGAACCATGCCAAAATATTTGATGTTAATAGGTATTTTGAGGCAAATGAAAAAATGAAGGATTCTCTATCGCCAACTCATGTTACGCACACGGCTTCTTGAAAATTGAAAACGCTTGTCATTTCGAGTGTAGCGAGAAACGGAGTAACGAAGCGTAGCGACAATCAATCTCTATTTTTTGGGATTTCTCGCTACGCTCGAAATGACCGGCTCTGTGACAATTGTTGAAGCACTGCGCGTAACATGAGTTGGTAGGTAAAAAGGATGGCATAAAAAAAGCCACTGAGGTAACACACCCAGTGGCTTTTTTAATGCCATTACAGAAACTAAACCTGTCAGGTGGTCGTCGGTAGTGCGATTGATTTGGGGGTGTTTGAGCTTCAGTAATTTTTTGGTCTGAATCAGGATTTTCAGGATGGGCCCAATTGGTTTTAATTCGGAAAATTTTGGAAATCTTGAGTACAACGAAACGCAGTAACGAAGCGAAGCAAGAATATTTGAAAAGCAAACAACGAAAAGGTTTCATAACCTTTATTATGGAGAAGGTTTTTTTCTTTCATTCAGACCGGCATAAAACAACGCATCAATTCTTCTATTTTGGGCGAATAAGGTTCCATTTGTTCCAAGGTTGTGTTCTTGGGTATTTAATTAATGTTATGATATTAACAGATTTTATCTGTTAGCCAAATGCACAAGTTATTTAATTTTCATTCCAAAGCTTTGAACTTCAAAATCCACCAAAGCTAAAGCTTTGAACTCCAAAATCCACCAAAGCTAAAGCTTTGAACTCCAAAATTCACCAAAGCTAAAGCTGTGAACTCCAACTATATTTTGGAGTTCAAAGCTTTAGCTTTGGTAATTTCATCTGGTCAATCAATTTTTAGCAAGGCAACTCAATAATTGATAACTGATAACTGATAACTGATAACTGATAACTGATAACTGATAACTGATAACTGATAACTGATAACTGATTATGTTGATATTACCCAATTACCAAATCGGCACTCAAATTTATGAGAGTGCCAACTCCCTCGTTTATCGGGGAATTAGAGACGATGATAATCAAGCGGTTATCCTCAAAATTTTGAAAGAGGACTATCCCACACCTGAAGAATTGACGCGCTATCAACAAGAATATGAAATTACCAATAGCCTCAATCTTGATAGTGTGGTTAAAACTTATGATATTGAAAAATATCAAAATACACTCGTTATGGTGCTAGAGGATTTTGGCGGCGAGTCGTTAAAAACGATTTTTGAAAAAGAAAAACAAATTTCTATCTCATATTTTCTCTCCCTTGCCATTCAAATTGCTGATACTTTGGGCCAAATTCACGCGGCTAATGTTATTCACAAAGACATAAATTCGGCGAATATCATTTGGAATAAAAACACTAACCAATTGAAAATCATTGATTTTGGGATTGCCAGCCGTTTGCCGCGTGAAAATCCCACGCTCAAAAATCCGGAACAATTGGAAGGAACGCTTGCCTATATTTCACCAGAACAAACCGGACGCATGAACCGAAGCCTTGATTATCGTACCGATTTGTATTCTTTGGGTGTGACTTTTTATGAATTGTTGACCGGCAAAGTCCCGTTTGAATCGAACGATGCACTTGAATTAGTCCATTGCCACATCGCCAAAATGCCCATGCCGGTTTGTAAAGTCAATCCCAACGTACCGCAAATTATTTCTGACCTGGTCATGAAATTAATGGCGAAAAATGTCGAAGATCGTTATCAATCGGCTTTTGGAGCTAAAGCGGATTTGGAAAAAGTTCAAGAAAACCTGCCAGGTTTTTAAAACCTGGCAGGTTTGTCCTTTCAATTAGCTCAAAATGATTTTTCTGGCAAATTGCAAATTCCCCAAAAACTTTATGGGCGCGAAAACGAAATCAACACTTTATTGCAAGCTTTTGAGCGAGTAAGTGAAGGCACGACTGAAATGATGCTTGTCGCGGGTTATTCCGGCGTGGGCAAAACCGTATTAGTGCGTGAAGTCCACAAACCTATGACTGAAAAACACGGTTATTTTGCCAGCGGCAAATTTGACCAATTTCAGCGCAATATTCCCTATTCCGCGATAAGCCAAGCGTTTAATGAATTTTGCCATTATCTACTCGCTGAATCAAGCAAACAACTTGAACAATGGCAAAAAACCATTTTAAAGGCGGTTGGTCCTAATGGACAAGTATTAATTGATGTCATTCCACAATTAGTATTAATCATTGGACAACAACCGGCAGTGGTAAAAATTGGCCCACAAGAAGCCCAAAATCGGTTTAACTTAGTTTTTCAAAGTTTTCTCAAAGCCTTATGCCAATCCGATCATCCACTCATTTTGTTTATAGATGATTTGCAATGGGCGGATTTAGCCTCATTGACCTTATTAAAAACCCTCATGCTTGACCCGGAAATGGCCCATCTTCTCATTATTGGGGCTTATCGAAATAATGAAGTCGATGCCACACATCCTTTGATGATGACTGTGGAAGAACTAAAACAAACAACTGTCATTATCAATACCATTGAAGTCTTTAATCTTTCATCTCAAAATATCGATACGTTAGTTGCTGAAGCACTTAATGATACACCCACTCACACCCAAGCCTTAGCCGATATCATTTATCAGAAAACATACGGCAATGCTTTTTTCACCAATGAATTTTTAACCACTTTATACGCTGAAGGATTATTAGTATTTGATTTTAAAAAGCAAAAATGGCAATGGACATTAGCGAATATCACCGCTAAAGGAATAACCGATAATGTGGTTGATTTTATGGCGAGCAAAATAAACCGACTACCTCGCCAGACCATTAATGTAATCAAACGGGCAGCGTGTATTGGCAACCAGTTTGATTTAAAAACGCTCTCTATTATTTCAGAAACCGCGCCAGAGGAAATATTATCCCTATTATGGACCGCGGTAGAAGAAGGTTTATTACTGCCTATCCATCAAGAAAGCTCAAAACTGCTTTTACCTTTTCAATCAGAAGAACAGCACCGTGTTTCTCAAATCAAAACTGGGCAAATTCTTGATAAGAGATTGCCTAATACCGCATTTAAATTTCAGCATGACCGTATTCAGCAAGCCGCTTATTCTCTGATTGCGGACGAAGAAAAACCGCTCATTCATTGGCAGATTGGACAATTATTACTAAAAAATACGCCAGATGAAGCCTTGGATACTCACATTTTTGACCTCGTCAATCATTTAAATTTAGGCATGGCTTTCATTCAAAATGAAACCGACAAACAGCAAATAGTCCAACTCAATCTATTAGCGGTCAAAAAAGCCAAATTATCCACCGCCTTTCAAGCCGCTTTAAAATATGCTCGGATTGCTACTTCGCTACTTAACCAAGACATTTGGCAATCAGACTATGCGCTTGCTTTTGAATTGTTCAAAGAGCAAGCCGAAGCGGAATATTTAACCGGGCATTTTCAAATTGCTGAAGAAATCATTGATCAACTCTTAGAACATGCTCAGTTTTTAGCCGATCAAGTGAATGCTTTTGCCTTGCTCAAAACCCTGCAAGCGACACAAGGTAAAAATTATGCCAAAGGTTTAAGCAAAGGCTTGCTAATTTTGCAATCCGCCGGTTTAAATTTTCCGAACGATGAAGCCGAACAACAACAAGCCATTGCCCAACAATTAGCCAAGCTCCAATCTAACTCTTATCATGACAACATAACCGAAGTTGCTCATTTAGAGACCATGCACGATGAGATAGCCAAAGTCAAAATGAAATTGTGTATAGAAGTTTGGGAAAACGCTTTCTACAATGGTTGTCCTAATTTAATGTTATTGTGCAGCTTAAACTTAGTCGATTTATCATGGCAATATGGTCATACCAATGAATCCAGTTTCGGTTATTTATTATATGGCGTATTTTTAACCGAACAGGAAAATTATCAAGCGGGTTACGACTTTGGGCAATTATCATTACAACTTGTTGATAAATTTAATGATGTTGCCATGTTACCTAAAGTCCGTAATCTGTTTTGTAACTACATTAATTACCATCGCCAACCGTTCCGTTCTAATGCCCATTTTTACGAGCAAAATATTCAAAAATGCCGTGAAACGGGTGAGATTGTATTTGGTGTCTGGGCCGCCGTCTTTTTAATTTGGAGCCACTTTTTAAACGGTACCCCTTTAGAGGAAGTTTACCAACTCTCGGACAAATATTTGCCTTTTGTTGAAAACACAAATGATGACAAAATGCTCAAAGTCTTTCAGACCTTACGTCTAGTCATTCTCAATTTACAAGGACAAACGCCCGAAAAATGTCAGTTAAAAAATGCGGAATTTAAGATTGAAGACTTTTTAGCCTATTGGCAACAAAATGGTTTTTTGCCGGGTAGCACTTGGTATGCGATATTGATGGGGCAGGTTTTGTTTATTCATGGTGATTATACTCAAGCCATCGCTATCATGAAACGCCATGCCAAAATTTTAACGCCCAGCATCATCATGTTTCCCTTTACGCAATACTATTTTTATTATTCGCTTAATATTGCGGCTTACTATGAAATGGCGAGTTCGGAAGAACAAACCGGTTTTCGTCAAGAATTGAGAGAGAATACGGAAAAACTGAAACTTTGGGCTGACAACTGTCCCGATAATTTTCAAGCCCAATATTTATTAGTCAATGCTGAATACCAGCGGATTCTTGGCGATGAATTAGCAGCCATGGACAGTTATGATCAAGCCATCAGTTCAGCTAAAAAATATGGATTAACCCAATTAGTTGCGTTAGCGAATGAGATTGCGGCTCGGTTTTGGCTAAAAAAAGACAAATTCGCCTTTGCACAACTTTACTTAACCGAAGCTTATATCGCCTATCAACAATGGGGAGCCGTCGCAAAAGTACAAGATTTGACCGAACAATATCCTCAGCTCTTTGCTACCGTCAACGATTCTCTCGACCGGTCAACGTCTGGACAAACTGTTCATGTAAAAATACGAGAGGCTAAATCCACCCAATATGCTACTCAATTGGGTTCAAACCCTCAATCCATTGATAGTCTTGATTTAAATAGTATTATCAAAGCTTCTCAAATTCTCTCTGAAGAAATCGTATTGAGTAAGCTGCTAACCAAAATGATGGATATTGTGATTAAAAATGCCGGGGCTGAAACCGGATTTTTACTCTTACCCAAACAAGAAAAATGGTTAATCGAAGCAGAAATTCAAGTCAACAATCCAGATATCAAAGTATTACACAGTATGCCGGTTGAAAATAATCCTGCTATTGCTGAAATCATTATTTGTTATGTGATTAACACGCAAGAAAATGTCGTACTTGATAATGCCTGTGTTGCTGGCACTTTTCGGCACGATCCCCACATCCAACAGCAACAGACCAAATCGATTTTGTGTATGCCGTTACTGCATCAAAATCAGTTGAGCGGTATTTTATATTTGGAAAATAATTGGGTAACCGGTGCCTTTACCCCAACACGTCTGCAAATACTTCAATTATTATCGGTACCAATGGCGATCTCTATTGAAAATTCTTTATTTTATAATGATTTAGAGAAAAAAGTCGTGGAGCGTACCTCTGAACTGACTAAACGTACCGATGATCTGCGAAAAAGTGAAAATAGGTATCGTACTTTATTTGAAACAATGACATTGGGGGTAATATATCAAGATACAGCCGGAAGCATCATCTCTGCAAATCCAGCCGCAGAAAGTATTCTTGGTGTAACGCTTGATCAACTGCAAGGCAGAACTTCTTTTGATCTGCGTTGGAAAACTATCCATGAAGATGGCTCAGATTTCTTGGGAGAAACGCACCCCGCTATTATTGCGTTAAAAACTGGAAAACCGGTCATGGATGTCGTAATGGGCGTTTTTCATCCAAATAAAGAAAAATATGCTTGGATAAACATCTGTGCCAGACCAGAATTTAAGCCAGGCGAAATCAAGCCTTTCCAAGTTTATACCACTTTCGACGATATTACGAAACGTAAACAATTTGAAAAAGAATTGCTTTGTGCCAAAGAAGTTGCCGAATCCGCCAATCGTGCCAAAAGTGAATTCTTAGCGAGCATGAGTCATGAATTACGCACCCCGTTGAATGGGATATTAGGTTACGCACAAATTTTACAAAATGATGATTCATTGATGGCTGAACAAAAAGACGGTTTAACCGTTATTCAGCGTGGAGGTGAACATTTATTGACCTTAATTAATGATATTTTGGATTTATCCAAAATTGAAGCCAGTAAATTAGAATTGGTATTCACTGATTTTAATTTACCGGCATTTTTGCAAGACATTGGGCGTTTATTTCAATTGCGTGCCGAACAAAAAGAGATTGTTTTTATTTATGAACCCATGTCTACATTACCAGAAGGTATCCATGCCGATGAAAAAAGACTGCGGCAAATTTTACTCAATTTACTGAGTAATGCGATGAAATTCACGCATCAAGGGCATGTCACTTTGGCAGTGAATTATCAATCATCACTTGATTCATCTAAAACTGGACAACTGTCTTTTCAAATTGAAGACACCGGCATTGGTATTGTTGAATCGGATCGAGACAAAATTTTCCAAGCATTTGAGCAAGTCGGTACTGAAAGCAAAATGATCGAAGGAACTGGTTTAGGGTTATCAATCACCAAAAAGCTCATCGAAATGATGGGGGGACAAATCCAGGTGACCAGTAAATTGGGCAAAGGGAGTACCTTTGAATTTGACATCACCGTTCCAGAAGTCACTGAATTCATAAGCTCACCTCCATCAACCCCGCGACAAATTATTAGTTTTGAGGGAGAAGTACGTCATCTGTTAATTGCTGATGATAAATGGCAAAACCGGGCATTATTGATCGACTTTCTCAAACCATTGGGATTTGAAGTTCAAGAAGCCAAAAATGGTCTTGAAGCCCTTGAAAAAGTGACTGAATATTGTCCTGATGCTATCTTGATTGATTCTGTCATGCCGATCATGGATGGCATTGAATTGACTCAAAAACTCAGAAATGAGCCACAGTACCCAAAAATACCGATTATTATGATATCAGCGAATGTCTTTAGTCACCATCAACAAGAGTGTTTAGAGGCGGGTTGTCAAGCTTTTCTTCAAAAACCGATTAATTTTGAAGAATTATTAGCCGTATTAGCAACTCTTCTACAAATCAAGTGGATTTATAAAGAGACTATTCCAGTATCGAATTCTCCAGAAGTCGAAATCAATAACGAATTATCGTTAACGATTCCTTCCAAAACTCAAATAGCAGAGCTATTGAATATTGCGAGAAGTGGTAATGTTGACGGTATTATCACGTATGCTCAGAAACTACTTGAACAAGAAGAACAGTTACAACCCTTTTTACAACAAACTCTTCAATTAGCAGAAAATCTACAACTAAAGAAGTTGAAGAATTGGTTAAACCAACTGAATTCTTAATTCGTTATTACGCACAACATCAGTTAGAGTTCAAAGCCTAAAGTTTTATATTAAAAACAAAGCATCGCATTGAACTCCAACTGAAGTAATTTCTCACCTCAGTCTGATAACTGTAACTGATAACTGATGTCCAAACTCTTAATCCAAAACTACCACACCGAAGTCGAAAAAATCATTCAATATGGTGGATCGCGCAAAGAAACCTCTATTCGAGTGGCTTTTCAAAATTTGTTGAATGCTTATTGTGAAAGCCAACATTTTATTTTAATTCCAGAATTGGAATATCGCACCAAATACTTTACCACCGTTTATCCCGATGGCACGGTAAAAGATGCCTTGCGTTTGCCCTGGGGCTATTGGGAAAGCAAGGATATCGATGATGATTTAGATCAGGAAATCCAAAACAAGTTCATCAAAGGCTATCCCAATGACAACATTTTATTTGAGGATTCCGAAACTGCCGTTTTAATTCAAGGTGGGCAAGAAGTTCAGCGCGTGTCCATGAAAAATGCTGAAAAATTGGATGCGTTGCTCACCCATTTTATTCATTATCAACGCCCCGAAGTCCAAGATTTTCGGCAAGCGATTAACAAGTTTAAAGCCGATTTGCCAACCGTTTTGGAAGCATTGCGCCACACGCTTTTAGTTCAAGATAAAACCAATAAACCATTTAAAGCTGCTTTCAAAAAGTTGTTTACCTTGTGTCAACAATCCATCAACCCGAAAATCGACGCTTTTGATATTCGGGAAATGATTATTCAACACATTCTCACCGAAGATATTTTTTTAACCGTGTTTAATGAAAGTCAATTTCATCGGGAAAATGTCATCGCGCAAGAATTAGAAGCCGTAGTCAACACTTTTTTTACCGGCAAAGTACGCCGCGATACTTTGAAATCCATTGATAGTTATTATGCCGTGATTCGCCGAGAAGCCGCCAATATTGCCAATCACCACGAAAAGCAACAATTTCTCAAAGTGATTTATGAGAATTTTTATAAAACCTACAATCCCAAAGCGGCAGATCGATTAGGCATTGTTTACACCCCGAATGAAATCGTGCGCTTTATGATTGAAAGCACGGATTATTTGCTCGATAAACACTTCAATCGTCTCTTAGCTGATGAAAATGTTGAAATTCTCGATCCTGCCACCGGCACCGGCACCTTTATCACCGAACTGATTGAATATTTGCCGAAAAATCGGCTCCGTGCAAAGTATCTGGAAGAAATTCATTGCAATGAGTTGGCGATTTTGCCCTATTACATTGCCAACCTGAATATTGAATACACCTACCAACAAAAAATGGAGGAATACGAAGCCTTTCCGCATATTTGCTTTGTGGATACATTGGATAATTTAGGTTTTGATCACAGCTATCAAAATCAACAGAAAACCTTATCGCTTGGGTTGGGAGAAGAAAATGCGGCGCGTATCCAAGCGCAAAATAAGCGCAAGATTTCAGTGATTATTGGCAATCCGCCCTACAACGCCAATCAACAAAATGAAAATGACAACAATAAAAATCGTGAGTATACAGGAATAGACGAATCAATTAAGCGCACTTACATTGCCAACAGTACCGCCCAAAAAACCAAACTTTACGATATGTATGCGCGTTTTTTTCGGTGGGCGAGTAATCGTTTATCCGACAATGGCATTTTAACGTTTATCACTAATTCCTCTTTTTTAGAAGCGCGGACTTTTGATGGGTTTAGAAAAGTGGTTGCCGAGGAGTTTAATGAGATTTATGTGGTAGATTTAGGCGGGGATGTTAGAAAAAATCCGAAATTGTCTGGCACTAAAAATAATGTGTTTGGAATTCAAACGGGCGTTGCGATTTCGTTTATGGTAAAAACCAGTAGAGACGCACAGCCGTGCGTCTCTACGTGCAAAATTCATTATGTGCGTCGCCCAGAATTGGAAATCGCTACCGATAAATTGGCATTTTTGCGCTCTTCCCAATTTAAGGACATTCCTTTTGACAGAATTCAACC
>Ga0233403_10001681_pt1 | contig 10126 bp, 6 predicted proteins | sample Na_oxic_1_MG_FD_179866 | JGI IMG/M metagenome (GOLD analysis project Ga0233403, IMG submission 179866) | Seawater microbial communities from Saanich Inlet, British Columbia, Canada - Na_oxic_1_MG | ecosystem: Environmental > Aquatic > Marine > Inlet | place: Canada: British Columbia | collected...
TTATCATGAATACCCACTTTTTCCACTTTTAGGATTTCAGCCCAAATCGCCGCTAACACTTCTTCAGTGGGAGTACGTGGTGGCACAAAATTAGTTAAAGAAGCCCCTAACATATCAGGAACAGGTAGGGCACGACGATCAACTTTACCATTTGGCGTAAGAGGCATCGTTTCCAGTTTCACAAAGGCAGATGGTACCATATAGTCTGGCAATTTCGTTTGGAGAGATTGGCGCAGAGTATTGGGCATAATTTCTTGTGCCTTTGTTAGCACTAAATAGGCGATCAAACGTTTATCGCCTGGTTGCTCTTCTCTAATGATGACGACTGCTTCACGCACTTCAGAATATTGTACCAGCACCGCCTCAATTTCTCCCAATTCGATACGAAAACCACGAAGCTTCACTTGGTTATCAATACGATTAAGATATTCTATATTGCCATCGGGCATATAGCGGGCTAAGTCACCTGTTTTATAAAGGCGGGCATTAGGAGCCTGGCTAAAGGGATGAGGAATAAATTTCTCGGCGGTCAATTCAGGGCGATTGAGATAACCTCTCGCCAGCCCATCACCGCCAATATGCAATTCACCGGACACACCAATTGGTACGGGTTGTAAATAGTGATCTAACAGATAAATTTGAGTATTGGCAATAGCACGACCAATAGACTCTGAACCTGCGGTTGTCTGAACCTGTGCCTCAACTTGAAACATCGTAGACCAAATGGTCGTTTCGGTTGGACCATATAAATTCCAAACCGCTTGACCTTTATTAAGTAGCTGATGAGCCAATTCTTGCGGTAACGCCTCGCCACCAATGAGAATTTTTAGATGAGGGCTACTTTTCCAGCCGGCAGCTAAAAGTAAACGCCAAGTCGCTGGCGTGGCTTGCATGACAGTAATACCAGCTTGTTCAAGTTTCTCCAACAATTGTAAACCATCAGCAGCCACCTCACGACTCACCAACACGATTTTAGCACCCACGATAAGGGGCAAGTAGAGTTCTAAAGCCGCAATGTCAAAAGATATCGTGGTTATAGCTAGTAAAGTATCCTGTTCACTTAAACCAGGTTTCTGCTGCAAACTCAATAAAAAATTGGTCAAAGATTGGTGTTGAATTTGAACGCCTTTTGGTTTGCCCGTTGAGCCAGAGGTGTAAATCACGTAAGCTAAATGGTCAGAACCAACAGCATTGATAGGATTAGTTTCACTTTCATGAGAAATGCGTTCCCAATCTTTATCTAAGCAAACGACTTGTGCCGGGGTATCAGGCAAACCTGCCACTAAATCTTGTTGAGTCAATAATACCCTAGCTTGTGAATCAGCCAACATAAAAGTCAGACGTTCTGTCGGATAGGCGGGATCGAGTGGCACATAAGCACCACCAGCTTTCAAGATACCCAAGAGTCCTACGAGCATTTCAAGGCAACGCTCCACACAAATACCAACCAACACTTCAGCTTGAACGCCGAGCAATTGTAAATAGTGCGCCAGTTGATTGGCTTTTTGATTTAACTGTTGATAGCTCAGTGATTGGTTTTCATAAGTCACTGCTATCTTTTCAGGAGTTTTAAGTACTTGCTCCTCAAATAATTGATGAACACATTGAGTTTGCGGATACTGAACATGGGTTTTATTCCAGTCGATTAGCAATTGCTGTTTTTCCGCTTCTGTTAACCAGGAAAATGCTGAAAGGGGACGCTGTGGATTAGCGACTATTTCTTCTGCCAACTTTTGGAAATGTCCGCTCATTCTATCAATGGTAGCCACATCAAAATACTGCTTGTCATATCTGAAGGTTAAATGGATACGGGCATTTCTTGTGACATATAAACTTAGCGGGTAATGGTTTTGTTGTAAAAGTTTAAATTCACGCTTTGCCCAATCGCCTCCGAGTGCTGATAATGTGGCACTGACATCATAGTTTTCAAATACTATTATAGTGTCAAAGAGAGAAAATTTGCTGGGAATATCGCTCCATTTTTGAATATCTGTCAAGGGAGTATGTTCGTGATCGCGTATATCCACCCATTGCTGGCGTAAATCTTGTAGCCAAGTGAATAAATCCAGTGCCGGTGTCAAGCGCGTGCAAACGGGTAATGTGTTAATAAATAGACCGATTCTTGATTTTGGATCAATATTTGTCCAATAGCGACAGGCTCTGGTTGCACCAAATATAACTGTTTCCTCTCCGCTATAACGACTCAATAATAATGCCCAGATACCTTGTATTAAGGTATTGAGGGTTATATCAGCCGATTGAACTAAGGATAGCAAAGCTTTTGTTAGGGTTTCATTTAAATACAGTGCTTTATTAGCAGAAATGGGTTGTTTTTTAGATGATTGTTCAATCCATCCTTCAGGCAATGGAGTTGGTGCTTGTATTCCATGAAGCCTTTGTCGCCAAAAGGTTTCCGATTTGGAAAAATTTTGTTGTTGCAACCAGTCAATATAATCTCGATAAGGATAAGATACTGGTAAATCTGGTAAATCAAGTTTTTGATTTTGACGGTAGGCTGCGTAGAGAGCAAAAAGTTCTTTAGGCAGTATTAAACGTGAGCGACCATCTAAGATAGCGTGATGAAATGTCCATAAGAATTGATAATCTGCATCACCGATTTGGAACAAAGCTAACCGCATGAGGGGTGGCTTTGTGAATTGAAAACCGAGCTTCATATCTGTCTGAAGATAAACTGCCAGTTGTTCCTTTTGAGTTTGAGGAGATAAATCACGCCAATCCTGAAATTCGAGTGGACAAGTGACTTGTTTATGTACGATTTGTTGAGGTGTTTCTAAACCTTCCCATTGGAAATGGGTACGTAGTATGGTGTGTCGTTTTATGAGTTGTTGCCAGGCTTGTTCAAAAGCTGGGATGTTGATTGCTTCATGCAGTCGCCAGAGGTATTGTTGTATGTAGGCTCCCCCTTCTAGGTGATAGAGATTATGAAATAACATCCCTTGTTGAAGGGGGGATAGTGGGTAACTGTCTTCAGTTTGGTTATTAGAAATTGACATAATCAGTTATCAGTTATCAATTATAGAGTAATAACAAATACTATTTCTTTAAGAAATAGTATTTGTAAAAAATAGAACGACTAATAGTGTTTGACAAAACGAGCAGGCACCCCAGCAGCTAAAGTGTTAGGTGGAACATCTTTGGTGACAACTGCATTGGCACCAATTATGGCATTATCACCTATTGTGACACCGGCAAGCACGGTGACACCCCGTCCAATCCAAACATTTGAGCCGATAACAATGGGAGCGCTCGTATGTCCGGCATAGCGGATGAGGCTATCATTGACGATGTTATGATTAGCATCGCGCACACTGGTATATTCGCCAATCATGCTACCGGTGCCAATATGGATACTTGCATAAGAAACCAGATGTACACCCCGCGATAGAACCACTTCATCTCCGATTGAAATATGCCCTTGTTCTCGTGTTTCTAAAAACAAGTCACGGTATAAATCAATATTTTTGCCGAAATGAATGTGTCTTGTGCCATGAATTTCTGGACAATTATGTACAACTACACTTGGCTCAAGCGGTGTTTTAATAGAGGCTTGTAAACAAGCGTGTGCCCACAGGCGTTGTAAGGGCAACCGAAAGGTATTTATCACGGCTGCCAATGGTGTTAAAATTTTGGTTGCCCAGCGTTTGATTGCTCGTGACATAATTTTTCAGTTATCAGTTGTAGGGGCAATCCCTTGTGGTTGCCCTTATCAGTTATCAGTTGTAGGGGCAATCCCTTGTGGTTGCCCTTATCAGTTATCAGTTTCCATCTAAAAATACTATTTCTTAAATAAATAGTATTTTTGACTTTTTCAATTCCCAATTATTCTCGACGAATATGTTGTTTTAAAATTTCCCATGCAAATGAAATTAAACAAATGTCTGCCCATAGTTTAGTGATTTCTTCAAGTGATAGGCGCAATAGCATTTTGGAAGGGAATTTTGCGTCAATAATCACCATCATGGCAAAAAAAATAGCAGCACTGTATAAAAAATAACGCGCCGCTTTTGTTTTTTGACGGAGATTGCCAAGCCATACTAATAATCCTATTTCGATAAATCCCAGCCCTAAAACTAAATAAGCATCATTGCGCCCAAGCCATTGCCCAATATTTTCATGTATTAGAAAACGCTCATCAAAACCCAGATAGGTAAACATGATGATTTGCGATAGATAGAAAAAGTATTCTTGGCGCTGTTTTACCTTATCTATATATAATAAACATAAACCAAATATTAATGCCGTCGCCCAAAGCAAGAAGACACTTAGGGTGGTATGAATGCCATAAAAAAGGATTTGATTTTTACCAATATCAGTGACAAATTGTCGCACAAAGTCTTGTGAGGTTTGCCATTCAATCATCATCAAAGCCATTGTGTAAATGGCTACTAATAAAAACAATACGATACGTGAACGAGTCATAATTGATACCGTTTCGCAATCAACGTCGCGCATAAGAATAAACTGTACATGCCTATTATTTCAAATGTTTCTTCAAAACAGGTTAAAAAATGAATATCTTGCTTGAATATGTCGAAATGCCATTCAAAAATTTCAAAAACAAATACCCCTGGTAAGCACACAAAAGCTAAGAATAAAGTAACATAAGCCAATTGGCGTTGCCAGTCATACCTTGTTGGCATACGAGCAATTACTTTATGCAAAAAATAAACCGTCATCAACAAGCCTCCTAACATAAAAGGGGCAAATAGCACTATCCAAAAATATCCATTGTTATCAGGGGGTGCATTAGCCCAAAGGTTGTTGACAAAACGAAAAAACGACTTTCCTGCCGTTTCGTGAATACTCGCGACTTCATCCGCAGAAAGTAAAATCGCACCGATTGCTGTTAATTTAAATATAAAACGTGTCAGGCGGGAAATTATAAAATCTGGCGATGAACCCCAGCCTAGCAATAAAAAAGCTAAACCTGTCGCGAAGAAAATCATACTTGAAAACCAGGTTGCTAGTGTGTTTTCTTTACGCAAATCTAATAATTCCAAAATCCTATGTAAATTGATGCCAAACACTCTTTGCCAATCTGCACCTTGACTTAACTCAGCCATAAACGTAGTGAATATAAAAAACAAGGTGATTAGGAATAATGGAATGGCTAGTTTTTTTAATAGATAATGAATTTTCATACTAAAAAATATTATTTTTGAACATGGATTTCAAAAAATACTATTTTTGCCAAAAATAGTATTTCTAATGGTGCATTGGTGTGCCTGAAATTTTTTTAAAAATAGTATTTCTTTGGAGCATATACGTTTTTTTAATTTTTATTATAAACTAAAATTTTTGATTTGGAGCATTTATATGTCTATTGCTTATATTCATCATCCTGATTGCCTATTACATGAAATGGGAACAGGGCACCCCGAAAGACCGGCTAGAATTAATGCTATCGAAGAGCAAATGAGGGTTTCTCACCTCATGGAAAGTACACAAGCTTATGAAGCCCCCTTGGCAACACGCGAACAATTAGCACGGGTGCATGATACCCAATATATTGATAAAGTTCTGAACTTCAATGATAAATCGGGATTTATTTATCTTGATCCGGATACCATGCAAACGCCGGAAACTAAACCGGCAGTTCTACGTGCCGCCGGTGCCCTTATTCATGCTGTGGATTTAGTTTTAACGCATCAACATCAGGTGGCTTTTTGTAATATTCGTCCCCCAGGACATCATGCCCTGCCGGATTGTGCCATGGGCTTTTGCTTTTTCAATAATGTCGCCATGGGTGCTGCACACGCGCTTGAAGCTTATGGATTAAGGCGAGTAGCCATTGTAGATTTTGATGTTCATCATGGTAATGGCACCGAAGCCATTTTTACAAACGATCCCCGTGTGATGCTTTGTTCGACTTTTCAACACCCTTTTTATCCTTATTCAGGTGCTGATACGGTTAGTGAATTTATGATTAATGTACCTTTACAGGCTTATACAACCGGGGATGCCTTCCGTGAAGCCGTCACTCAACACTGGCTACCGGCTTTAAATCGCTTTGCCCCCGAATTGTTATTCATCTCCGCCGGTTTTGATGCCCATGAAGATGATAGTATATCCTTTCTACGTTTGCACGAAGAAGACTATGCCTGGGTAACGCAGGAAATTTTGGACATCGCTAATCAATATGCTCAAGGGCGTATTATCTCTACCCTTGAAGGGGGTTACGAGTTATCGGCATTGGGTAGGAGTGTGGTTGCCCATCTTGAAGTATTGATGTAGATGCAACAATGTCATTTGCGTTAAGCCAGAGCGAACACGCAGGTTCGCCCTTACAATCCCTTAATACGAGGGATTTTGTATTAGAACTTCAGGCTTATTTCTATAGCTTTTCAGACAAATATTTTGGCGGAAAGACCTGACAGGTTTTGGAAACCTGTCAGGTCTGAGAACTGAGGGGTTTTGTATTTGAACTTTAGGCTCATTTCTATAGCTTTTCAGACAAATATTTTGGCGGAAAGACCTGACAGGTTTTGGAAACCTGTCAGGTCTGAGAACTTTTGCAGTATATCCACCATATATTTACTTTACCAATAAAACATGATATACTTTTTATCATTGAAGCCAGTTTATTAGCTCATAAGAAATCCTATTTTTTGAAAAAAGAGAATTTTTTATACTTGATCTTCCTTCAAGAACTTCAAGTTTTTTGTAAATCAATGAGTTGTATATTTCAAGGCTCAAAAATAGAAGCTCGCAAAGCCAAATAACATTAAAAACTTGAAGATCGAGTATATATACGATCCTTGTAGTTCTTTAAGATGAAAAAGAAAACAACTAAAAAACAACACAATACGATAGCCAGTGATTTTACGATTTCCCTGACTGACATTGAGCAAGCAAATCCTGTCGTTGCTGATTTATTGCGTTTAAGTGCTTTCTTGGGTCCAGAAAATATTCCTGAAGAAATTTTACAGGAAGGAATTAAAGATTTACCAGAGCATTTTGAAAGTATTTCTGAAAGTAGCGAAGCGTGGGATGATGCGATACAGGCGACTTATCAAACTGGATTTTTGCGTTATAATCCTGCTCGTAAAATGATGACAATGAACCTCTCTATACAAAATTTGTTAAGACGAGGGATGTCAAAAACCGATCAACAGATTTGGGCTAAACAAGCAACACGAGCGGTAGAAAGTATTTTCCCTGAAGTTGAATTTAAAAATTGGTCGCAATGTCAACGTTTACTAAAGTGTGGACAAACTTGTGCTGAATGGATTTTAAAATGGAGTTTAGTATTTGAAGAAGCTATCCATTTGCTCACAGCAACGGCGACTTTTTTGCATGAAAAGGGGCAATATGCCCATGCTAGACCATTGTATGAGCGGGCGTTATCTATTCGTGAGGAGCTATTGGGTCCAGAACATCCAAAAGTAGCGGAAAGCCTTAACGATTTGGCAAGTTTATACCATATCCAGGGTAAGTATCCACAAGCAAAACCACTCTATGATAGGGCAGTGAACATTGTGGCGAATGCATTGGAGCAAGGCTCGGTGGACACCAAGGAATTACACCAAAGAATGGCAACCAGCTTCAATAATTTGGGGAGCTTATATAAGGCGCAGAAACGATTTGAAGAAGCCAAGCCGTATTATGAAAAAGCCCTCAACATTTGGGAGAATGTGTTATGTGAAAAAACGGCAAACCTGGCGGCAACACTTAATAATTTTGCAGGTTTATATGAGGCGCAGGAGGAATATGACACGGCGAAACCAATGTATGAAAGGGCATTGGATATTTGGAATGAAGTGGTTTCCGATGATCATCCCAATATTTCAGCAACGATTAATAATCTGGGTGGTTTGTATAAGGCGATGGGGGAAGATGAAAAAGTTCAGCCCTTATTGGAACAAGCCTTGGCGATTCGTGAAAATGCTCTGGGTGATGATCACCCTGATGTTGCTATCAGTCTTAATAATCTCGCTGAGTTTTATAAATCAATCGAAGATTATGCCCAGGCAAAACCGATGTTGGAGCGGGCATTAAAAATTTTAAAGGATACCTTTGACTCAGGGCATCCACATCTGAAAATGTGTTCTCTCAATTATAAACACTTATTGAGTTTGATGAAAAAGCCTAAAAAACGTCGCTCAAAGCGTCGTAAATAAAAACCTGCCAAGTCTTTCTTTAGGACCTGGCAGGTTTATGTCTATAGTTTTTCATATAAATAACTTCACAAAACCTGCCAGGTTTCCAAAACATGGCAGGTTTGATTGAAAAATTATTTTTTGGAACATCTATATAACATGATTTCAGTCGTTATTGTGGTATGATGTTCTTGCAGTGAAGGGCGAACACACAGGTTCGCCCCTACATGAATCTATTTTTGTAGGGGCAGAACTGTATGTATGCCCTTGTGAAGTTATTTATACTCGATAATCAAGTTTTTTCGCTATCTCAAACAATAACTACAAGGATTGTATATAAACAAGGATAAGTCAAATTATACCACCACTCAAGTTCAAACGGTTTATCCCTGTTTATACTGCACACGGGCACAAACTGAACTTTTCTTATTTGAGGAAGGTGGGCAAAAAAAAGACTTTGCCCACCCTACATAAAAGTTTAAATTATGCCCGCGTGCAGTATATATGCAATCCTTGTAGTTATTGTTATCAGATTAAAGTAGTTATTGTTGTCAGATTAAAAACTTGATCATCGAGTTATATGAAAATCTATCGTTTTACATAAGTTCCATTCAGAAAAAAAACCATGGCATACCAACTAGAATTATCCCCGGCGTTGGAAAAATACAGGGATAAAATTGAATCTTCTATTAAACCTTATATTGTTATCAGCGCAGAAAAAAACGAAAAATTAGTTTTTTTGCAAAGTAAATTGGGTGGTTTGCCCTATTTGCCTAAAGGTTTTGAATATCCTAAAGGGGTTCAGGGCAACCCATTATTTTTATTGGCACAAATTAATTTTGAAGAAGTGCCCTGTTTAGAAGGTTTTCCACAAGGTGGAATTTTGCAATTTTACATTGCAGATGATGATTTTTATGGGGCAAATTGGGATAATCCCACCCAACAAGAGAGTTTTCAGGTTATCTATTTTCCGACGATTTCAAAAACGGAAGATGATTTAGTCACCGATTTTAGTTTTTTACCCGAACCTAAAGGGCTACCTTTTTTTGGGAGTAGCTCATTGCAATTTAAGAAAAAGGTTGCGCCGGTAGGCTATACTGATTATGAGTTTGAAAAATTATTGGGTGTTCATTTTTTTGAACAATTTGGTGATAAAGAAGATGACATTTGGGAAGAATACGCAGAAAAATTTTCTTCTGAAGGGCATAAGATAGGTGGCTATGCCTATTTTACCCAGGAAGATCCACGCCTTGATAAGGAATCTGTTGAAAAATATATTTTGCTTTTGCAAATAGATACGGATAATGCCGTAGATATAATGTGGGGAGATAGTGGGGTAGGGAACTTTTTCATTCCCCAAACGGATTTGGAAAAGTTAGATTTTTCCAGAGTACTTTACACCTGGGATTGCCATTAATCAGTTATCAATGAACAATTAATTCTACTCTGTCAGATTCAAATTAATTTATTGATTTCTATTGTGAGGAAAATTTATAAATCTAATAAAATCAATGATTTAATTATAATGTGACAAGGTAGAATTAACGAATAACTGTTATCTGATTGAAGTACCGATGCGTCCTTGCACATCTTTATAAACTTCTTCCAAGACAGCCGTGTCATAACCGGTAATCCAAGTCTCATGGCTGTCATCCCACAGTTGGGCTTCTGTTTTTAGTTTAGCAGTGTGCCAAACATTCCCCAACATTTTGATAATAATTCGACTGCGGTATTTTTTATCACTATCAGTGGGCAGTAAATATTTCCATGAAGTGCGAATGTAACCACTCGTTCTATCCAGCACTTCTAAATCATATTTTTCAGACAAAATGTCAACCACACGCCGCCAAACTTCTTGATTCTTATTGGCAAAGATTCCATAGTGACTGTGTAAATGGACCGCCTTCCAAACCCCCGTTTCATCATGAGTTTCCACAAAAGTGGGGGGATTAGAGGCACAGCTTATTACCAAAAGTAATACGCTAATCAAAAAAGTGATTCTATAT
>Ga0233403_10001682_pt1 | contig 10122 bp, 9 predicted proteins | sample Na_oxic_1_MG_FD_179866 | JGI IMG/M metagenome (GOLD analysis project Ga0233403, IMG submission 179866) | Seawater microbial communities from Saanich Inlet, British Columbia, Canada - Na_oxic_1_MG | ecosystem: Environmental > Aquatic > Marine > Inlet | place: Canada: British Columbia | collected...
TTGGCTTATCAATTGTTCTCGTTTTTCTAGGCTTAAAGCATCTGGTTTGCTGATGATTAAATACAACAAGTTTTGAGGTACCATAATAAATTTTAGCCATTTATCTTCAGAGGCTTCTTGTAAAGCGCCTTGTTCAATGCGGTTTAAACTGCCTTCATCCCATTCCAATAAATGGCTTAATTCAGTTAACGTTAAGCCATAGTCTTCACGCCAATGACGAATGTCTTCTGGTTGTACGAGATGATGGCGATTGCGATATTCACGATAAGCTTCTTCTAAGGCATCATGTCCATAACTCGTGGTAAATTTTTCAAGACAAGCGGGACAGTGATAAAATTCTTCTATTACTTCAATCGTTTCACCACGCACCGTGATTATCACGGGTTCTCTTTTGACTTCAAGTACTTCTTCATAGTCACAATTTAAACAATACTCTAGCATGACTCACCTCAATTTTTCAGTTATCAGTTATCAGTTATCAGTTATCAGTTATCAGTTATCAGTTATCAAGGTTTTGATATCCAGTATGTTTAAGGCCAATATATTTATTTGAAAAACTCTATTTGGCACTAAAATCAATAATAAATCGTATTTCAGCTTAAGGTGGGTTTTCTCAGACAACACTTTAGCTGTTAAAATGGATTAACGATAGGGATAACTCAACTGTTTTGTCGATTCATGAAATGAAATGCAAATGGCATTTTTCCGTTTCTTTTTTTCTTCAATAGTCAATTTGATATAGATTTCTTGGCCCTTTATGCTCTTCCCAAAGCACCAAGCATCAGGATGTCCTTCTTCATGTAAGGGGCCACCACAATAATCACCTGTTGTCAAATTGAGTAAAATATCTGTTGTCACAATGGAACGAGTCAATCCAAGTAAACTCATCATACTGATATTCTCGGGACGAGGCCAGAAAATAACGCCTTTTTCTTGAGCAATTTCTTTAAATTCAGCTAAAAAATGCTCTATTGAAGTTTTTTGAGATTCCCCTGTATACATTATTTAGCCACCTATCAATTTAGAATCGTTATTTTTTTTTATTGCAAAATATACTGCACGCGGGCACAATTTTAACTTTTTTCCTGATTGCATTACCTACAAAAGCAAATCGATCATAAAAATCGAATTGATTCTTTTTGATAACTGATTACACCTTTTTCAAAATATGTTGGGCCCATTTAGCCTCTTCTTCCGCTAAGCGTGGTTCTGGTTTTTGGCTATAATCAATCGCTAAATCATAGCCGCCTAAATCATAGAGATCATGTAGAATCTGATTTAGGGGTAAAACGGGTTCTGTTTCAGACTCATCTAGGGGAATGGGAAAATCTGGGATTTTATCGCGTATTCCAAATAAGGGTAGTGCCCCACAAAGTAGTGGTAAAAAAAATTCCAAACTGGCCCCGTAAGATTTTTGAAATTATGACCACTACCCATTGGGGCACTACCGCTTTTCTTATGAAAAAGGATTTTCTATTGTCAGTTGATCAATTTTACGCCCGGTTTGCATATCTTCACTCAAAAGAATCTCACAATCAGTTTGCAAGGCGGCTTCTATAATTAATGCATCCCAAAAAGAAACATTGTCCGAGCTACTTCTTTTTATGGCACGTAAAATAAGGAACTTATCAACCTGAACTAGCGGGTATTCTGCAAAGTTAGAGACGGCCTTGTAGGCATCATCAACAGAAAGTGGTTTGGGTAATTTACGTGTAATGACAACAAAAAATTCTTGTAATACTTGAGTACTGAGGACAATTCGTCCTTTACTTCCATCATTTTTGAGTAAATTTTGAGCGATTTTTTGTTTTTTAGGTTCACTGCTATCAAAAGCATAAACCAATACATTAGTATCAGCGAATTTCCTCTTATCGCTCATAAAGTGCCTCCCGTGTCCAGCGTTGTCCGTTGCTGCCAGCAGTTGATTGTTTGGCTAACTCAAGAAGACGGATAGTGGCTTGGCGATATTGTTCTGTGCCTTCAGAATAACTCTCTAAAAATTCCCGTAATAGCGTGTTGAGAGAGAGTCCTTGTTTTGTGGCTCGTTGGTTAGCTTTCTGTAAAACTTGATCGTTAACAACAAGACTTAAATTTCCCATAAAACGCTCCAATGTGTTTGTCTTAAAAAGTGGTCGTGCGACAAAGTCGATAAGATGAGAGATGATTATCATCACCCACATTACCGCACCATTCCACAATCATTTATTTGCTCACGCAAAGACGCTTTCGTTGCAAACTGCGCCTTTGCCTTAAATCATTTAAATGTGACAAAGTTGAATTGAATCTTCTTGATAACTGATAACTGATAACTGATAACTGATTAAATGCGCCTTTGCCTTAAATCATTTAAATGTGACAAAGTTGAATTGAATCTTCTTGATAACTGATAACTGATAACTGATAACTGATAACTGATAACTGATAACTGATTAAACTTTGTGATAAATTTTGCTGCCTTGGGTTTTAAATTCTGATGCTTTTTCTTCTAGCCCGGTTTCGACGGCCTTTTCGATATCGCCGATGCCTTTTTGTTGGGCATAATCCCGTACATCTTGTGTGATTTTCATGGCGCAGAATTGGGGGCCGCACATGGAGCAAAAATGGGCCGTTTTGGCTGAGCTTTTGGGTAGGGTTTCGTCGTGATATTCAATGGCGCGCAGGGGATCGAGCCCTAAGTTGAATTGATCAGCCCACCGAAATTCAAATCGCGCTTTTGAAATGGCGTTGTCGCGAGTTTGGGCGTTTGGGTGCCCTTTGGCTAAGTCGGCGGCGTGGGCGGCGATTTTGTAGGCGATGATCCCTTCACGTACATCGTGTTTGTCGGGGAGGCCTAGGTGTTCTTTGGGCGTGACGTAGCACAACATGGCGCAGCCGTACCAGCCGATCATGGCCGCGCCTATGCTCGATGAGATGTGATCATAACCGGGGGAAATATCGGTGATCAGGGGGCCTAAGGTGTAAAATGGGGCTTCTTGGCATTCTTTGAGTTGTTTCTCCATGTTTTCACGTATGAGGTGCATGGGTACATGGCCGGGGCCTTCTATCATGGTTTGTACGTCGTGTTGCCATGCAATTTGAGTCAATTCGCCTAGGGTTTCTAATTCGGCAAATTGGGCCGCGTCGTTGGCATCGGCTATGCTGCCGGGGCGTAAGCCATCGCCTAGCGAAAACGCGACATCATAGGCTTTCATGATTTCACAGATTTCTTCAAAATGCGTGTAGAGAAAACTTTCTTGGTGGTGCGCTAAACACCATTTCGCCATGATGGAGCCGCCGCGTGATACCATGCCTGTGAGCCGTTTGGCGGTGAGGGGTACGTGGGCTAAGCGCACGCCGGCATGAATGGTAAAGTAATCTACGCCTTGCTCTGCTTGTTCAATTAGGGTGTCACGAAATAATTCAAAAGTTAATTCTTCTGCTTTGCCTTCTACTTTTTCTAGGGCCTGATAAATCGGCACTGTGCCTATGGGTACTGGTGAATTGCGCAATATCCATTCGCGGGTTTCATGGATATTTTTGCCTGTCGATAAGTCCATGACGGTATCCCCGCCCCAACGGATTGACCAAACCATTTTTTCAACTTCTTCTTCAATGGAGGAGGTTGTGGCAGAATTGCCGATGTTGGCATTGATTTTGACCAAAAAATTCCGCCCGATTATCATGGGTTCTAATTCGGGATGGTTGATATTGGCGGGTATGATGGCCCGGCCGCGGGCGATTTCATCACGTACAAATTCTGGGGTAATGATTTTAGGGATGGCGGCGCCAAACGATTCCCCTGGTTTTTGCGTTATGCTTTGTGTTTCTGCCTGTTGTCGTTGATTTTCGCGGATGGCGATAAATTCCATTTCGGGCGTGATGATGCCACGGCGGGCATAATGGAGTTGTGTGACATTGCATCCTGCTTTGGCCCTGCGTGGGGTGCGAAGATGGGCAAAACGCAGTTGTTGGTTTGAATCAGCTTGGCGTTGTTGGCCGTAGTCTGAACTGACTGTGGATAATATCTCGGTGTCGCCGCGATCAGCTATCCAAGCGGTTCGCACTTCTGGCACGCCTTGGCGCACATCAATGGCGATATCGGGATCGGTGTAGGGCCCGGAGGGATCGTATACGGTGATTGGGGGATTGAATTCGCGTTCGCCGTTTTCTAACTGGGTGTCAGATAAGCTAATTTCCCGCATTGGCACTCGAATGTCTGGCCGAGAGCCAGTAATATAAATTTTTTTGGAATTGGGGAAGGGTTGTGTTGAAATCGGATCGATATGGGCCGTTTGACTTAAATTTTTTGGGAGTATTGCGCTCATGGGTATAACCTAATAAGATGAGTGTTGGTGTTAAATTGACAATAATGTAGTGATAAATGAGGGTTTAACGAAATATAAAAACCTGATAGAACGTTGATTGCACTGATTATGGCCTGATTGACGCTGATTTAATATTAATTCAATTCAACATCGATCTGCCCACTACATTAAATTTCGATTTTAAGTTGTTTTAATAAAGGTGCTTAGCACGTACTACAAACTATATAATGCTGTCTTTATTTGCAAGTTTACTGATCTAGGGAATTGATTATGCCTTATATGAACATTGAACAAGCCCGTTTTAATATGGTTGAACAGCAAGTCAGGCCTTGGGATGTGCTTGATCAGCGGGTATTAGATGCCATTTCTGATGTCCCACGCGAGGATTTTGTGCCGATGGCTTACCGTAATTTGGCTTTTGCTGATATCAGTATTCCTTTGGGACATGATCAAGTGATGATGAAACCCATACAAGAAGGGCGTTTATTACAAGCTTTGATGTTGACGCGCCAAGATACGGTGTTAGAAATTGGAACGGGTAGTGGTTATTTGACGGCTTTATTGGCGCGAACCGCGAAACACGTTGATAGTGTGGATATTTTTGAGGATTTTGTCAAAAAAGCTGAACAAAGGCTTAATGGTTTAAATATTAATAATGTTTCCTTGGAGACGGGGGATGCGATTGATGGGTGGAATAAGTTCGCTTGTTATGATGTGATTGTATTGACTGGCTCGGTGCCGGTGTTAGAACCCCATTTTCAAACACAATTGAATGATGGGGGCTGTTTGTTTGCGATTGTCGGAGAGGAGCCGGTGATGCAAGCGCAGTTAATTAGTCGTGTGACTGAGCATGAATTTAATGTGGATGTGTTATTTGAAACGTCGTTGTCGCCGTTGATTGGGGCAGATGAGTCTTTTGAGTTTGTGTTGTAACTGTTCCTGTTTTCGGGTAGTCTCGGATATTAGCCACGGAATGACACGTAAATGCACGGAATATTGCCGTGTTTTTCCGTGTTTTTCCGTGGCAAAATTTTAGATTAATTATTTTAATTGCATTATATTTATTATGGTTAACCAATATGCAGAAATACATACACTTTTTGTTGTTATTAATCGCATGCTGTATCACTAGCCCAGTTCAAGCAGAAACCCTGTTAGAACTCTATCAACTCGCTGTAGAAAATGATCCGCAATTGAAAATTGCTCAGAAAGACTACCTTGCTACCTTGGAAAAAAGGCCACAAGCCCGTGCATTACAGTTACCGTATTTGGGATTGGGTGCTAATGTGACCGAAACTTGGTCTAACGATGAGGGCATGTTTGGTGGTAGCAGAGAAAATACCAGCGGCGGCTACAATGTTTCCCTGAGTTATCCACTCTATAAACGCGATCTCCGTGTTCAAGTGGAACAAGTTGATAGCCAAATTAAACAAGTAGAAGCTAATTATGAAAGTGCTAAACAAGCTTTGATGGAACGGCTTTCGACGCGCTACTTTGGGGTATTGGCGGCTAACGATAACGTGAAATTTGCAGGCAGTGCTAAAGGGGCCTTCCAACGGCAATTAGATGATGCTAAACAGCGTTTTGAAGTGGGATTGATTGCGATTACTGATGTACAAGAAGCCCAAGCGGGTTATGATTTGGCGGTAGCCGATGAAATTCAAGCCCAAAATGAACTGGATAATGCTTTTGAAGCATTGCGTGAAATTACGGGTAGTTATCATTCATTGTTAGCCACTTTAAATGAAGATGCGCCTTTACTTGGGCCCGATCCAAAAGACATAGACAGTTGGACTGAATACGCTCTTGAAAACAACCCACAAATATTGGCAGCGGAATACGCTATAAAAACCGCGAGTCAGGAAATAGAAAAACAACGCGCCGGCAATTGGCCGACTCTTGAACTCGTCGGCAAACATAGTTACAGCGATGTTTTCAGAGGTGATGACAGTCCATTCGGTAATAGAAGCAGGAGTAACAGCATAGGTTTACAATTGAGTTACCCTTTATATGAAGGGGGCGCAATCCGAGCACGTACACGAGAAGCGAAACAACGTTATTATCAAGGGCTTGATCAAAAAGAGCTACAACGCCGTGTTGTCCAATCACAAACTCGTCAAGCTTTTTTAAGTGTGCTTTCTAATATTAGCCGCGTTAAGGCCCTTAAACAGGCATTAATTTCAACAGAAACGGCTTTAAAAGCGATTCAAGCGGGTTTTGAATTAGGCACCCGTACCTCAGTTGACGTGGTTAATGCTCAACGTGATTTACTCTATGCCCAACGGAATTACTCTAATGAGCGTTATAATTACGTGCTGAATACTTTACGACTCAAACAAGCCTCTGGAATAATCAGTGTCGATGATCTCGGTAAGATCAATAGCTGGCTGACTCAACACACGATCACATTACAAGATCAAAATCCCATTGATATCAACGCACCATTGGAAGACTCTGATTCTGAAGCCTTACCCAGCACAGGAGCCGTCTTGAACGCTTTTGAAGCTTTACCTGAAAGCGCAAAGGCGGGTTTGGAAGAAGTGGAGGCTTCTGAAGAATTACCTGAAAGCGCAGAGGATGCCTTAGAAGAATCGGAAGACTTGGAAGACTTGGAAGACTTGGAAGACTTGGAAGAGTTACTCGAAAGTACAGACGATATTTTGGAAGACTTTGAAGACGATTTATGAGCTTCTTGGGAATTGATTCGTGAAGGCTGTTTTTTCAAGTATTTCAAATGTCACAAAGTTACTGTGTCAATTAAGCATTATTTGATTTTTTTGTCACTGACTGAGTATAGTGCAACCTGTTTTTCTTATGAGCCTTTTGTAAAATTTAAAAAGGGCGATATACTCGGCGCGGGAATAAACTTAACTTTTATCGTTTTTGGCAACCCCAGGTTGCCACCTGGGGCTATTCACATTCAACCCCTTCGGGGTTGCGCGAAATAAGGCTTTACGCCTATTGAAGTTATACCTTTAAAAATTGTCCGAACCATTGTAGTTAAGTACTGAAGCATAAATTTTCAGGCATTTTAATTAAAAGAAACAACCAAGAAGAGCCTTGCGGTAAAATACCTGTTTATTTGTGCTTCAGTACTTGAATTTTTCTAAAAAACTTTTATTAACCAACATACTTGATAAGGAAAAATCATGTCTTTTGCTAAAACTACACGTACCCCCCTTGCCCTTGCCATCTCAACTGTGCTTGCCAGCGCATCTTATCAAGCAGCACTGGCAACACCTAACGACACAAGCCATTCAACTGTCAATTCATTCATCTTGTTGGCAGAGGCAAAGCCAGCCTTGCCACTAGCCACAGCACAGCAACCATCCGCCAGTCTAGAACAACTGCAATATGAGGCTTTTGAGAATAGCAAATACACCGACAAGGATGCTAAACTCCTCACTATGTATTGGGACTACGGCGATTTTTCAAATGCCAAGCTCTACATCGGTAGTCTGCTGATGAGTGGGGATGACGCGACAGTTCAAAAGGTTCTGCAACAAGCGCAGTTGCTTAAACAGCAAGATGAGGCCTTTTGGAATGGCAAATACACCATCGACGATGCTGAACTTCTCGCTGAGTATTGGGGCGTGCCTGAACTTTGGGATGCCAAGCTCAAAATCGGTACTCTCCTTCTGAGTGGGGATGACGCGGCAATTCAAAAGGCTCTGCAACAGGCTGCTAATCAAGCCAATCCAGAACAACAGGATGAGCAACAGCAATCGGAAGCGTTTTGGAATAGCAAATACACCTACAACGATGCTCAACTTCTCGCTGTATGGTGGGGCAAGTCTGCTCCTTGGGATGCCAAGCTCAAAATCGGTAGTCTCCTTATGAGTGGGGATGACGCGGCAATTCAAAAGGCTCTGCAACAGGCTGCTAATCAAGCCAATCCAGAACAACAGGATGAGCAACAGCAATCGGAGGCATTTTGGAATAGCAAATATACCTACAACGATGCTCAACTTCTCGCTGAGTGGTGGGGCATGTCTGCTCCTTGGGATGCCAAGCTCAAAATCGGTAGTCTCCTGATGAGTGGAGATGACGCGGCAATTCAAAAGGCGCTGCAACAGCAACAGCAATCGAATGCGTTTTGGAATGGCCAATACACCATCGCCGATGCTCAAATTCTCGCGGAGTATTGGAACAAGTCTGCACTTTGGGATGCCAAGCTCAAAATCGGTAGTCTCCTTATGAGTGGGGATGACGCTGCTGTTAAAAAGGCTTTGCAACAGGCTAACCAAAAAGTGGAATAGCCCGATTAAACTTTATCGATGGCCTATTGGAGTCCAATATTTATTATCTTGGACAAGTTTGGAACATTTAGCTGGACGGGGCTCCAAACTGGGGTGTTAAATTTCAGGTACGGGATGACTTTTTTTTCACCCAAGATTTGTAGGGTGGGTAAACGGGCCGCAATGAACTCAATATAAACCCAGATTTCACCGCCCGTTTGCCCACCATCCCCCTCATTTGGAATAAAAATAGGGTGAAAAATAAACTCAGAAATTGGCTCAAATTTAACACCCCAGATCCAAACCCCGTCCGCAACGTTTACTCTACGCAACAATCAGGTTCTCAGTCGGATGGTAAAATTAAACTGGAAAATCGGTGTTGAGATTGAACTGGTCGCACCCAAAGGGCTTAGTAGACGTGACTTGGCTAATAGCATCGCCCAGCAACACGGCGGCATCGTCCGTCCTTTTTTTCACCCCCAATCTGAACCAAGCAAAGTACCGGGTAAACCGCTGTTTCAAAATCTAACTCAGGGTTTTGAAGTCGTCGATTCGCACACAGGCGCTATGATTGCCCAATGTGTTGATGACATGACACTTCAAGATGATTTTAACAAAACACAGAAGCCTCAACCCGGTTGGTATCGTATTGTCAGCGATGATGCTCGCCTCCTGCGATTAGTGATGCTGCAAGCTAACCCTGCTGCACCTTTATCTGAGGTACTCACGCCCATTGCCAACCTATTTGGTACAGAAGCTAAAGTAGGCAAAGGGAAAATGGTACGTGTAGAGGATGAGACTGGCGCGTCAATTGCCATTGCAGCCCCGTTGCCAGGAGAACGAGAACGCCCTTGCGAATTGATTACGCCCCCTATTGACACCAATCATTTGGAACGCTTGGAATCCCTGTTAGCAATAGCACGATCACTGGGGTTTACAGTGCCAAGCGAAGGGGCAACCCATATACACTTTGATGCAACTTCCTTGCAATCCGTTCCCATATTGGTCAATCTCATGCGTTTATTATGGATTTGGGGGCCAAAGTTGCGACAACGCTTTAAAACAAACTCTCGTTGTCGCCGACTCGGCAGATGGCCTTCTGAAGTCTACGAATTTGTGCAAAGGCCTGATTTTATCACCTTACCTTGGGAAGAGGCGAGAGAACATCTTGCCAAATTTGAACTGACTAAATATTGTGATTTCAATATAAAGAATCTCATTCACCCGACACCAACAAAACACACTTTTGAAGTTCGCATTTTTCCAGTTTGGCTTCATGGATATGCTATTATGGAAGCGGCTAGACTATTTGAAGCCATATTGCGTTGGGCAATGGATTTTAAGGAAAACAAGCTCATAAAAACGGTTCCACAAGATATAGAAACCTTGCTAAGTTGTTATCGTTTTTAATATCAGTAAAACTCAAAACGGGCTTTTTCCCCGTGAATTGACCCGCAAAATAAATTTTGCACTCCAATAAACGGCTGCAAAATCAATTTGGAACGAAAAAAGGCCCGCAAAATCAATTTGGAACGAAAAAAGGCCCGTAAAATCAATTTGGAACGAAAAAAGGCCCGTAA
>Ga0233403_10001683_pt1 | contig 10117 bp, 6 predicted proteins | sample Na_oxic_1_MG_FD_179866 | JGI IMG/M metagenome (GOLD analysis project Ga0233403, IMG submission 179866) | Seawater microbial communities from Saanich Inlet, British Columbia, Canada - Na_oxic_1_MG | ecosystem: Environmental > Aquatic > Marine > Inlet | place: Canada: British Columbia | collected...
TGCTCAAGGTAAGATGATTGGCTTGGACAATGACATTACCCCCTTTACCATTAACCTCTTCTAACAGCACACCTTCAAAAAAAATTCCAGCCGAACTACTAATTGAACCTTTATTCATCAAATGTAAGTTATTCGACTTAATAACTATCTTTCCACCTGAACCTTTTCCAAAAGTTGAAGTACTCATATCAGCCTCATTGGCTAATAACAAAGTATCCGCTTCCAGCGAAATTTGCCCCGCATCACCATTACTAAATGTACTACTATTAATTCCAGTGTCATTATTTTCAAGTGTAGGGCCAAAAGGAACCGTTAATAACCCTAAACGTTGTCCAGAAACAGAAAGGATATCATCTATTAGTATATTGAGTTTTCCCCCATTTCCTTGAGCAAAAACGCTACTAGAAATAAGGGCACCGTTCGTTAATTTGGCAGTGTTCGCATGGATATTCATTTCACCGGCATCACCAACACCAAAACTGTCAACTGAAATAATAGCACCATCCAAGTTCAAATGATCCGTTTCAATGGTTAAATTACCCGCTTTAGCGTTTGAAAAAGTACCCGTACTAATCAAACTGGGATAATTTTCATAGGCAATACCACCCATAACGATATTGCCAGAATCTTGTCCTGAAAGTGAAAGTATTTCTTTGACCTTAAAATGTAAGTGACCACTTTGACCACTCTCCATAACACTATTGAAAATGCTACCTCCATTTTCAAGCCAGATTTGCCCAGCTTCAATCTCTATATCAGCACTTTTGCCACTACCAAGACTGACACTCCCCATCCAACTCGTGTTTTTTAAGTTGGGTGTTTTGATAAACAATGAACTGGCATCACCACTACCAAAAGTTGAATTCAATAGGCCTAGTAAATTGCCACTGATGGAAATAGATTCGGTTAATTGCATATCAACACTTTTACCGTCTAAATCATCTAATGTTGAAGCTTGAACGACTGAATCTTGCATGAGCAATTGTCCACCACGAATAAAAACGCCTCCACCCCCTCGCCCACTGACATCGACTAAGGTATTGTTAGTGGTGATTTGGCCACCTGAAGCATTTAAATCTAATCCCTGTTCGCTAGGTATGACTTCACCTATGGATGCCACACTGGCTAGATTAATTCGTCCGGCTGAGGCTTTTAATTTGGAACGGGCAAAAACGGCCATAAAACCTTCTTCATCAAACCTGACCGGTGAATGGCCACTTAAATCTATATCACCGCCAATCAATGATAACGTTTTATTTTCTGGAACGGATAAATCGCTATCTTGAGTGGTAATAGAAGCAGAGGTATTTCTCAAAAAACCAAATGCCTCAACCGGTGCCACCGTCAATAAACTTTCAGAAGGCTGACGGGCATCAAAACGTCCGCCATCTTGCAAACGCAGATAGTCAGCAGTGCTGGCATGAAAACTCCCTTGTACATCCAATCGCGCATTGGGCCCAAACATCATCCCATACGGATTGAGGAAATACATATCGGCATTGGGCATGGTTGAACGGATTAACCCGTCAATATTGGAAGGATTGCCACCCGTTACGCGACTAATCACATTACTGACGTTATTGGGGCCAGAAAAGGTGGCACTTTCAGAGCGATTCAAGTTAAAGTCTTGAAAACTATGGAAAAGATTGCCACCGTGTTGGCGGCCCAAGTCCGCCCCGATTTGATAATCGGGGCCCGGTAAATTGGCGCGGGAGCCGAGTGTACCATCGGTGGTGATTTCAGCGTTAATGGATAAGCTGATGAGTAATAAAATAATGGTGAGTAAAAGTTGTGATTTCATGGGTTTCTCCAAAAATGAACGACAAGGATTGTTTATAAAAAGGGATTAGATCGAAACCATGCTCAGATTTAATTCTTTATTATAAATAACGACAAGGATTGCTTATAAAAAGGGATTAGATCGAAACCCTACTCCGATTTAATCCTTTCATGCACAATCCTTGTCGTTAGACATTCAGACAGGGGGAACTGGAAAAAATGCCCTTCTCCCCCTTATCATTCATTCAACTTGAAGCCTTTTCCAAAAGGCACTGTTCTTTTTCGAGTCAAGTCAATTTTGAAGGTGCTGGGATTGTCAATCTCTTCTTGAGTACACTGCCTTAGCTGTGCTTCGACATAACCGCCCGGCAAAATCACCAGAAATGCATCCATATCAACATCAGGCGAATCAATATTTATTTCCCCATCAATTCCAAATTCTGAGGAGGCAATTATCACTTCTTCTATCGGTTCTTTAGAAAAATTATAAATGCCAGTGGTGGTGATTTGAATGTTACCGCCTTTGCCTTGGGTAGCATTAGCTTTAATTAGGCTGTTATCCAACACGATAAATTCTGGTTTTACAAGCATGTTGCCACCGTCACCCTCTTGGTTTTTAACACTAGTGGTGACAGCACTGTTGATTAAGTATAGATAGCCGGGGGAAGTGATTTGTATGTTACCTCCATCAGCATGAAATGTTTCGGTTTTTATAGAACTGTCCTGCATTTGCAATGACTCTTTGACATGTAACCCAATTTGTCCAGCACGCCCCAAGCCTAGACTGCTGGCGGTGATATTGGCAGTCTGGTTCAGATCAATTTGATCGGCTCGTATATCTATGCTTCCTCCATCACCATTGGTTCTTGCCTCAGTGCTTATCAAGCCGTTCTGATAAATATACACGGTATCCGCCTCAACTGAAATATGGCCTCCCTTGCCATCGAATTGGGTGCCGGCTTGAATAGTTCCTTGATTTTGTAACGTTAGCAGTGGGGCTTTTATTTTAATTGTCCCACCTTCACCGGCTGTGAAGGTATTGGTGACTAAAGCACTGTCTTGCCCGCTTATCAAGATAGCTTCTGTAGCGGTCACGGTTAAGGTTCCACCATGTCCGCTACCGCTAGTTGCAGTTGGGCTACCAGTGTTCAAATCCACTCGTGCGCCCTCTTCGATAGTGAGCTTATTTACCTGTAATGAAATATCACCAGCATCGCCAAATCCTTTGGTATCAGCTCTTATGCTGCCATCGTTAGTTAAGGTTAAATTTGGAGCAGTAACTTTGATTTGTCCACCTTGGCCAGTACTGGTTGAGTTGCTTAACAGTCCAGTCTCAAAATTGACTTGGACTCCATTGAAAAATAAGCTTAAATAACCGGATAAGTTGATTGCTTCTGTTGCTGTTATTGTCATATTGCCGGCGGTTGCGGAACTGCGGGTGCTAGTGGCAATTTGAGTACCGTCAGTTAGGATGATTTTGTTTGCATCTATATTGATATTACCGCCCTTGCCAGTACTATTTTTAAGGGCTTCGGTGGTGATTCTGGCTCCTTTTGCTATCAACTCATCGGTGGCTTTTATCGTAATGCCTTGTCCTTCTTCGCGGCCTTGATTATCTGCAAATACATAAGCATTTTCCATGACTATACGCCCACCTCGAATATACACTTCCCCACCTCTTTCACCACTAACATCGACATTAGCCCCTCTAGCCAAATTTTCGTAGGTTGTAGGTGCATCTGTGATTGTGATGGTACCAAATTTTTCAATCGTATTGTGTTCTGGAGCAATTGGAATTTCTCCTGCTTCCGCAACGCTCACAAGGTTTATCTGTCCATCGAAAGCACTAAGGGTTGAATTCTCTTGACCGGTCAGATGGTTATCTTGTAATGTCAAGTCACCGCCAATGAAAGAAAGGGTTTTGCGGTTGGGTACGGATAGATAACTGGATTGTTTGGAAATACTAGCCGGTGATTCATTTAAAAATCCAAAGGCACTGGGTGGAGCTACTGTCAATAAACTGTGTTCTGGTTGGCTAGCATCAAAGCGACCATCTGTGCCTAAGCGTAGATAATCAGCAGTGCTAAAATGTAGCGAACCTTGTACATCTAATTGAGCCGATTTGCCAAACATGATGCCGGCTGGATTAAGGAAGTATAAATCGGCATTAGGAAGTGTGGAACGAATTAAACCATCAATATTAGATGGATTACCACCAGTTACACGACTAAGGATATTCTGAACGCCACTTGGCCCAGAAAACGTGGCACTTTCAGTTCTATTCAAGTTGAAATATTGGAAACTGTGAAAAAGATTACCGCCATGTTGTTGACCTAAGTCAGCATCAATTAGATAGTTGGGACCGGGTAAATTAATATTTTGGCCAAGGGTGCCATCGGTTATAACTTCGGCATTGGTTATGGGGCTTAGGATTAATGTGATAAATAGTAGATTGGTTTTTAATGTTTGGGGCATGGTTTTTTTCTCCCTTTATGAATTAAGTAGGTACACAAAAGTATTTTAACAAAATAATGAGATATACTGCACGCGGGCACAACTTAAACTTTTATGTAGGGCAAAAAGGACAAAATATTTAAACCTCAACACAGAGAACACAGAGGAACACAGAGGAACACAGAGGAAAAAGATAAACTTAGAAAAGTTCAGTTTATTCCCGTGTTGAGTATAGTGTAGAATGACATCTTCACTTTGAACTCTTGTGAAATTTATATTAGACATTATACCGATTTAATTTAAGTGCTTGATTGAGTCATATTTGAGAATATCATAAAAATCAATGCATTATGTTAAATAGGTATAAATTCTATTGCATAACACCTGAAAAATCAGGATATTTAAAAAAGGAAATTAATATGCTATTTGTAAAGTCTCTCACTGAAAATGAACAAATTACATTAGAAGCAATGCGTGATTACCACCCACTATCAATGAATCGATACCGTGCTCATAGTATTTTATTAAGCAGCTATTTTGTAGCAATTATTGCAGACATGCTAGTGCAGTAAAGCGGAAATGATCAGACCACCCAGCCAACAGCTAAAGCAGTTGTCTAAAAGCTTAAGTCACCTAAAGGTGACTACATCCACACAATTTCATGTTTTTAGAATCATTTAAATAATTATATTGTATATATTCGCTGGAGCAAAAACAGAAGGTAGGCTTCGCTAAATATAATTTGCGCTTTTTTGGAAGTAAAAATCCATTTAAATCTGCCCGTTTTAGCAAAAACTTGCACCATGTTAGTCACCTTTAGGTGACTTGAGCTTTTAGACAACTGCTTTAGTTGGCTGAGTTTTTGAAAATGAGGTGGTATAAAAGATTAAAGAAAATGAATCTGGTTTTAACTTATCCCTTGTGGGCCGATTGCTTGGCAACCAAAAGGCGAGAATATTGAAGTCCCAACTTCTCATAGCAAATCCTTGAATGTACTAGGATTTCTTAATCGTACTTGTGAATTAGAATCTTTTGTTTTTCAGGGAAGCGTCAATTCAGATGTGGTAGTTGAAGCTGAAGAAGAATTTTTAGAAACCATTGATAAAACAACGCACAAATTAATTGACAATGCGCCAACACATACAAGCGATTTCTTTTTAGCTCATTTATCTTTCTGTGCAGAAAAAGGATTATATGTTAAGCATCTTTCCCCTTATTCACCAGACTTAAACATTATTGAAATTTTGTTTCGGCTAATTAAATATGATTGGATGTCTTTCAATGCAACAGAATCACTTGACTCCCTTAAGACAGAGTTATTTAACATCTTAAAAAATATTGGAGCTGAATACGTTATTGCTTATGCCTGAAATATACCCCAAAAAATAAATATTTTTGTTTACCTACTTACAAGAACTACAGGGATTGTTTATAAATAAAGGATTTACAAACCTACAAGAACTACAAGGATTGTATGTCATAAAGGATTTGTAATAAGGGATTTACAAACTTTAGTAGTTTGGTACGGTTAAAATCCTTTTTTATAAATCCCTTATTATATGTAATCCTTGTAGTTCTTGTCTTGTTGTGAATTAATCAATTTTCTTAAACGTCAATTTGTCTGAGTCAGGTATTAGTTTCATGCCACCGAAGTTGGGGATAGAAACTTTTTTGGTTACCGGGTTGTAAACGGCTTCATATTCATCCGTTTGTTCAGTTGGTTGTATGTTTGTCACAGTGAATGTATCAGTGCTGGTTTCTGGTAAAGTCACTGTGTAGCGTTGTCCTTCTACATTAACTACTAACCTGTCAGGAAGGCTAGGTTTGCCTAAAACGCCGTCACCACTTATGTCCTCAAGGTTAAAACCAGCGTTGGTATTCTCGGTTTTAAAGGAAGAAACTTGGCGACTTGAATTTATCGCACCAAAATCATCAACTGCGTCAACTTTCCAGTAATAGGTGGCCTTGTCTGCAAGTCCTTGCGATCCATTTTTGAGGATAATTGTATCACTAATAATATGTTCAATATAGAAATCTTCCTCATAATTGAAGATGTTTTCTATTTGAACAACCACTTTTCTGAACTCAGGGTCTTGAGCAATTATCAAGGTGTATGCGACTAAATCGCCATCTGGATCAGTGGTGGCTTCCCATTTGAACTCAAAAGCTGTTTTAGTCGTGGCATCATTGGGAGGATTAAACAAGCTAAAAGTGGCTGGTGCTTGGTTGTCAGTTTGGTTTTTGTACACCGTTGATATTCCGCTGAACATTGATATTTCATCAGTATCGTTTTCGGTTACAAAATAATGCACTTGATAAGGACCGGAAACATTAAAAACATTTTCAATAAAACCACTAAATGTACATGACAAATTTGGCAGTTCTGCTATGACTTCTCTTTCCTCTTCGGTTAAGTCATCGCTTCTGGGCCGAAGAATTGTCACTGTAGCGTTCTTAACCCGGTCAGGGTCATTAACGGTTAGGGATAAATTTGCAACGGATTGCTCGGGACTGAGATATATGTTCTCATTCACAGCGAGGATATCAAGTGGGTCAGCTGAGTTTCTGGTGGAACGGGGAGTCTGGCTAAGATTAGCTGTATTGCTGCGTTTCTTGACTGATTTGTGAGCATCCCCGGTATTTTCGTGGTACTCAATCGTGCCATCATCAGCCTTGATGAAGTAATCCAAATCTCCGTCATGATCAAGGTCAATGAAAGTTGGGGTGTTTCCAATTGCTGGAATTTTCGTTATGCTTGTATCAGCTAGTGCTGGTTGCAACAGTAGCGTTGTTGCTAGGATAATTGGTATTTTGTATGGGTTTTTCATTTAGGTTTGGCCTTTTGTTTTAAGATAATTACAAGACAATAACGACAAGGATTGCTTTTTATAAGGGATTGGATTGTGAGGATGTCTAAGTTTGCTCTTGTAATTGGCTACAAGTATGAACTAATCCTTTCTAAAATGCAATCCTTGTAGTTGTTGTCATTTTTAGATTGTGAGGTTGTCTAAGTTTGCTATTGTAATTAGTTACAAGTATGAGCTAATCTTTTCTTAAACTCAGTAGTTGAGACTGAGAAATCCACGCTAAAAAATAGCGTCTTTCTCTCAATACTGCAAATCAAAAATCAATGACTTATAACTCTTTTTTTGAAAATCATGATAATTTTTTTTGGGGCGAAAAAAATCAGCCGTTTAACAATTGGCATGGTATTTGTTTCGGTTTTAGGTAAAAAACACCACAAGTTATCTGTCAATTAGAGTGTGACGTAATTCATTGATATTATTTAAATTTTAGGGTATAAGTTTAGGTGTTTACCAGTCTCAAGTACTGAAACGACAAGGATTGCTTTTTATAAATAAGGGATTGGATTGTGAGGATGTCTAAGTTTATTCTTGTAATTGGTACAATTATACTCTAATCCTTTTTAAAAGGTAATCCTTGTAGTTATTATCATTTTTGGATTGTGAGGATGTCTAAGTTTGCTCTTGTAATTGGTACAAGTATACTCTAATCCTTTTTAAAAGGTAATCCTTGTAGTTATTATCATTTTTGGATTGTGAGGATGTCTAAGTTTGCTCTTGTAATTAGTACAAGTATACTCTAATCCTTTCTTAAAGGTAATCCTTGTAGTTGTTGTCAGCAGGGCCTCGTCAAAGTTGAGACTAACTTTTTGATTTGTAATGTTTTTATGTGAAATTGTGGGTGGTACAACCTCAAAATTCATAACTGACTGTTTTTTAAGATAATTTTTAAACTAATTTCCGTATATCTTGGTTAAATCAATAACTTATATCGGACTTTGACGAGGCCCTGTTGTTGTCAGGGAGCCAAATACCGATAATCCACATACATCGCGTTGAAATTAAAAATTAGTCCTCTTTGACAGTTAAAATATCTGAGGAAATGAGAAAACTTGGAGAGTGTTAATTGCTCAAGTTTTTTGACAGCCACTATTGACAATAATAAATCGTTTATCCGAAAAAAACCAACTTCTTTTAATTTGAGAGTTTTCTCATGATAGGTTGCTGTCACTTCTTTTATCACTTCAAAATCAATCTTAGCAATTTCTAATTCATAATAAAAAGCACGTCGATAAACTTGATGAAAATAGCCAACGCCTAATGTCACTAAAATTCGATTAGCAATTAACAGTAACTCTTTAAATTCTTATTTGTCTTTAAATTGTACTTTGCTGAAATCAAAGGTATCAGCCCATGAATTGGGTAATATGATATTGTCGAGTTAGGTTGGTTAAGGTTTTATGTGAGTCAGTGTAAGCAAGAACTATAGATAAGGTAAGAGCCAATCCTTTCTAAAATGCAATCCTTGTAGTTATTGGTAATCCTTGTAGTTATTGTCAGAGATTGGCTCTTCATCGTGTTTGACTTGGTTAGAATCATTGCACCAAATATCAGTCTGGTCTAATATATATCAACTACATCTCACATCTAACTAAAAAGAAAAAATTTTATGTCTCATAAATTACCTATCGGCTTATCCGATTTTAAAGAAGTTCGCGAAGAAAGCTACTACTACGTGGATAAAAGTTTATTTATCCAAGAAATCATCAACCGTTCTTCAAAAGTGATTTTGCTCCCTCGCCCACGGCGATTTGGTAAAACCTTGAATTTGTCTATGCTGCGCTATTTTTTGGAAAAACGCCAAGACAGTTTGGCTCATTTATTTCAAGGGCTCGCGATTGAGCAAGATGCCGAGATCATGCCACATCAAGGACAATATCCAGTCATATTTTTGACGTTCAAAAGTTGTAAGGGTTCGACTTTTGAGGAATGTTTATCTGAAATTCGCGGTTTGCTCATAGATACTTACACCGAATATCAACCTCTTCTTGACCAAAAACTGACTCAAAGGGAACAGCAAGAGTATCGCAAAATTTTAGCCGAGGAAAAAAACCTCAGAAATTGGGAAAATGCGCTTAAATTTTTAATGCGACTATTGCACCAGCAAATCGGCAAACGAGTGATTGTCCTATTGGATGAATATGATGCGCCTATCCATGCAGGGCAAGAACACGGTTATTATGATGACATTGTCCGGTTTATGAAACTGTTATTGGGTAGTGCGCTCAAAGATAATTCGGATTTGGAAAAAGGCGTTGTGACCGGGGTTTTGCGAATTGCCAAAGAATCGATTTTTTCCGATTTGAATAATTTGGATGTGTTGTCGTTGTTGCGTTCGGAATTTGATGAGTATTTTGGATTTACCGAAACCGAAATCGACAAGCTTAGCCAAGATTTTTCTCTCACGGAGAGTTTAGACACTGTGAAGAAATGGTACAACGGTTATTTATTTGGGAATCGTGTTATTTACAATCCATGGTCCATCATCAGTTTTTTAATGAGTGAAGACCGATTTCCGCGTCCTTATTGGATTAATACTGCCAGTGATTCTCTGTTGCGAGATATTATTACTCGCACCGATCCGGATTTTCAGGAACAAATTGAAACGTTGCTTGCCGGCGGGACTATAACAACGCCGTTGAATGAAAATATCGTGTTGCGCGATTTGGAATTCTCAGAAGAGAATATCTGGAGCCTTTTGGTATTTAGTGGCTATCTCAAACCGGTTAAAATGATTGAACAGCGTCTTCGTCCCCTTTATGAATTAGCTATTCCTAATTTAGAAGTGTATTCATTTTATGAACAGACTCTTTTTAACTGGATTGTGAAGACGGTAGGCAGTAGGCGATTACAGAAGTTGCTCCAAGCACTGCTCAAAACCGATTTTAAAACTTTTGCAGAACTTCTAAAAGAGATGGTTTTAGCGGTTTTAAGTTTTCATGATACCGCCGGTGATGAGCCCGAACGAGTTTATCATGCGTTTGTGTTGGGCTTGCTGACGCATTTGATGGATCGTTATG
>Ga0233403_10001685_pt1 | contig 10114 bp, 5 predicted proteins | sample Na_oxic_1_MG_FD_179866 | JGI IMG/M metagenome (GOLD analysis project Ga0233403, IMG submission 179866) | Seawater microbial communities from Saanich Inlet, British Columbia, Canada - Na_oxic_1_MG | ecosystem: Environmental > Aquatic > Marine > Inlet | place: Canada: British Columbia | collected...
TAGTTATGAAAATTTGGCCCCTGACTGAATTTACCAAAATGGACCAAAAACGATTTTTCTCAAATTTGTAATGCCTTGTATTTGAAAGAAAACATAAAAAATTTTACCTGTCAATGCGTAAGTCCTAGTAGTTCACAATACCATCGCCAATTGGATATTTTACTCGCACCGCCGGCGCGGTGCTTCTGCATTCCCACGCAGCGCGTCAATGCCATTAAGTTAAGGAATTTTATTGGAGTCCAAACCTTTAGATTTGGATTATTCAGCTTAAATATCAAACACTTCCAAATCTGAAGGTTTGGATTCCAATGCTTAACTTAATGGCATTGACGCAGCGCGTGGGAACGAGATAACCCATTGATTTTATCATCCACAGAAAACGTTAGAATCAGATTAATTTGATTATTGGAATAGTCATGTTGTAGAATCAGACTAGTTTGGTTTTTGTTCATAACTAAACAACACTGGATGCAACAATATTTAGTAAATTGTTGAGCTGGGACGCAAGCTTATTAGGGAATTACTAATTCCTTAATCTCTTTCTTGTAACAACGCAAATTGTGAGGAGCCCTATTATGAAAAAACTCTTACATGCTTTGGCTATAGCGTTACTTGTGACGAGTGCGATGCTTATGCCAACAAAGAATGCTGAAGCATTTTGGGGAGGCGGTTGGATGCCTTGGAATTGGTTTAATAATGGTTGGAATGACTATTATTATCCATATTATGGTGGTTATCCCTACTACGGTGGGTATCCTTCTTATGGAGGAGGCTATCCATACTGGGGTGGGGGGTATCCCTATTACGGAGGTCATCCTTACAGGGGCGGTTATCCGCGTTGGTAATTGAAGTAATGTAGTGTTTTCATTCTCACGTTTCGGCGTGGGAATGAAGCGTATTTGTGCTGGATGGGGTTTGCAACCCCGTCCGTAACATGAAATTTGTCCCATATTTTAAATCATAATGCTAACTGGAACCTACTATTTTCTAAAAGGTTTAATGTTAATTACCAAACCGGGTATTCGGGTCTGGATAATTTTTCCGTTGTTAATTAATGTATTGTTATTCAGTATATTAGGCTATTACATTTGGTTATTTTTTCCGGTAATACTAAACACGGCTACAATATCTTTACCTAGCTTAACATGGATATTTACAATAGTTAGGTGGATTATGTTGCCACTGTTTATTGTGTTTGCCATGTTAACATTATCCTTCATATTTATGTTTGTAGGCAACTTAATCAGTGAACCATTTAATGGCGCATTGTCCAGAGCCGTCGAAAAACATATAACCGGTCATAAAGTAGAAGTTTCTTCAGAACCAATATTGAGAATAATTATTAGTTTTATTGGAGAAAAGCTAGAAAAATTATGGTATTACTTTAAATGGATTATATTGCTGTTGCTTATTTCCTTTATTCCTATAATCAATATAATTTCGCCAATACTATGGTTTTTATTTGCCGCTTGGATTGCTGCATTGGAATATGCAGATCCAGTACTAGCTAATCATGGATATAGTGTTCCGATCCAACGTAAGTTGTTAGCTAAGAAACCTATGTTAACGTTAGGATTTGGAAGCAGTATTTTAATAGCTATGTTTATCCCGATAATCAACTTTTTTGTTATGCCAGCCGCAATTGCTGGCGCGACTTGTATGTGGTTACAGCAATTTGATGAAAATAAGGTAGAGTTAATTAATAAGAAATTAAATGTGACAAAATAAATAGAGATTTTCAATATGAACCAAGACGAACTTTTAATTATTACGGCAAATGAAGTTACATCTTTGCTTGAAGGCCGGGAAAAAGAGATTATGCAATTGATTGGTGAAGCATATAAAGTGCATGAACAAGGTGAAAGTGCTTTACCACATTCCTCTTTTTTACGTTTTCCTAATGATAACCTGAACCGAATTATTGCATTGCCAGCTTTTCTAGGTGGGCCGTTTAATGTTGCTGGTATCAAGTGGGTTGCTTCATTTCCGGGTAATTTACAACAAGGAATAGATCGGGCTTCGGCAACACTCATTCTTAATTCAGTTACAACTGGGCGACCGGAAGTATTTATGGATGCTTCTGTCATTAATGGCAAACGAACTGCGGCAAGTGCGGCATTGGCAGCTCAATACTTACACGCTGGGCAAAAATTAACTGCTGTTGGTATATTAGGTTGTGGTTTTATTAATTTTGAAATTGTACGTTTCTTAATAGCTGCATTCCAAAATCTCCACCATTTGGTGCTGTATGACATTGCTTCTAGTCGTGCTGGTTTCTTCAAAGCAAAAATTCAGCGGCAATTTGAACAAATAGAAGAAATTAGTATTGCTCAAGATATACCAACTCTGTTGACAAAAACCGAACTGGTTTCTCTCGCTACCACAGTTGGAACTCCTTATCTTACCGATATTTCAGCCCTGTCAACCGGTGGGACAATTCTAAATATTTCATTGCGGGATTTGGGGCCAGAAGTCATATTGCAATGTGATAATGTGGTTGATGATGCTGATCATGTTTGTCGTGCTCAAACTTCGCCACATTTAGCAGAACAACAAGTTGGAAATCGTGATTTTATTCGCTGCTCGTTAGCTTCTATTCTGTTAGATAAAGAACCGCCACGAAAAACTGGCACTGTAATTTTTAGTCCATTTGGCTTAGGTATTTTGGATATTGCTTTGGCTCAAATGGTTACAAAAATAGCAATAGAAACTGAAAAAGGTGTGAAAATACCATCTTTCTTACCTGAATCTTGGTTGGCGAATTAAGTCTTATTAAATAATTGTGAAATTACTCAAATTTATTAATGAATCCGATGCCCCAAAAGTCAGAATCTTGTTAATGGGGATTATTTCGGGCTTTGCTAATGGCATGTTATTGGTTATCATAAATATGGCGGCTGAGCAAATTACAAATAAAAGTGCAGAAGCTCAGCTTTTTCTACTCTACATTACTGCCTTTGCTTTATTTATTCAAGCCCAAAGATATGCTCTCATACAAGCAACCATAGCAGTTGAAGAACTGATTTGTAAAGTTCGGGTCAGAGTCGCTAATAAAATTCTCCATAGCGAATTGCGTTTTATAGAAGAAACCGACTTTGCTAGCATGTACGCGCCACTTACCAAAGATAGCAATTTGATTTCGGAAATGGCTCTTGTCTTAGTAATGGCCGGACAATCAATTATTGTCTTAGTGTTTAGTGCCATTTACCTCGCTTGGTTATCACCGTTGAGCTTATTGATCACGGCACTTTTTTTTGGCAGTGCAATTGCGACATATTTATCTCATGAACAAAAAATTTCTGAAGAACTTCACAATGCTGCGCAAAAAGAAATCCAATTTGTTGAAACTTTTGGACATATTTTAGAAGGGTTCAAAGAAATAAAAATCAATCGCCGTAAAAGTGATGATATTTTCAAAGAAATTGAGCAAATTTCTAAAGAGACTAACGATCTTAAAGTAACCAGTGGCATGAGATTAGTAACTGATATAATGTTTGCTCAAATCATTCTCTATCTTTTACTTGCCATTATGGTTTTTCTTATGCCATTATACAGTCCAACTTATGTTAATGTGCTTTTCAAAATCATGGCAGCTATTTTGTTCATCATTGGCCCGGTCGGTCAATTTGCAGATGCAATGCCTATGCTTGCTAAAAGTAATGTTGTCATCGACAATCTTTATCAATTGGAAGCCAAGTTGGATGAAATTACTAGTCGTCATACAGAGTCGGTAGCTATACCAGCTATACAAACATTTAAGGAAATTAGATTAGTTGACATGACTTTCAATTTCTGTGATAAGCATGGTAAAGCTTTGTTTTCGCTGAGTTCTATCAATCTGACTATCAAGCAAGGAGAAATGTTATTTATTGTTGGTGGTAATGGTAGCGGCAAATCAACTTTGTTAAAGTTATTGACCGGCCTATATTATCCGGCAACTGGTTCTATCTATGTCGATGCTGAAGAAATTGAATCAAGCGATTACCAAAGTTACCGCGAATTATTTGCAATTATTTTTACCGATTTTCACTTATTTGATCAACTTTATGGTTTAGATGAGATTGATGGATCGCAGTTAAAATATTGGTTACGCTTAATGGAATTAGATCAAAAAACCAAATATATTGATGGCAAGTTCACTAATTTAGATTTATCAACCGGGCAAAAGAAACGACTTGCTTTTGTTGCAGCAGTTTTGGAAGATAAACCCATCTATATTTTTGATGAACTAGCTGCTGATCAAGACCCTCAGTTTAGAAAACAGTTTTATGAAGTCATATTACCGGATTTACAAAAACAAGGCAAAACCATTATTGCAGTTACTCATGATGATAAATATTTCCAAGTTGCTGATAGAGTATTGAAGATGGAATATGGTCAATTAGTCAACTATGATGCAACTTTTTGATTTTTATATAGATTTAACTGCACCATTCATATTCCTGCAAAAATAGTGAACAGTTGTTTCGGGAATGAGCAGAGCGATTTTCCCGAAACTAAAGCTTTATGTGGGTTTCGGGAAATTCAGTTTGTGTTCCATTCCCGAAACAACCGTCAACTACTTTTGAAGGGGGCAGATTTAACTTACCACAGCGTGGAAACAAGAAAACGGTTTAGGCCATTCCCACTATTATTTGGGATTATCCCACAAATGTGATACATTACCAAAATGTTCATCAACCCAATTATCTGAATAGATTGTGTCAATATATCGTTCACCACGGTCACATAGAATAGCGACACAAGTAGCACCTTTCAATATTTCCGGTGCTTTTTTTTCAATTGCCATGATGACTGCCCCTGATGATCCGCCTGCTAGTATGGCTTCCCGACGCAGCAAACGACGACAGCCTATTACACAGTCTAAATCCGATACATGCACATAAGCATCTTCTAGTTCGGACTGAAATAATTCTGGAACTCGCGCAGCCCCATGTCCGGGTATAAGTCGTTTACTTCGTTTATCACCAAAAATAACACTTCCTTTGGCATCAACAGCAATAATTTTAGTATTGATATTGTTGTTTTTTACATATTCCGCACAACCACGAAGAGTGCCACAACTACTCGTAGCACAAAATAAATAATCAACGTGTCCATCAAGAGCAGATACAATTTCGTGCATGGTTTGATGATGAGCAGAGGCATTATCCAAATTAGCATACTGATTGCACCAAAAACTATTAGGAATTGAAGCAAGCCGTGATTTAACTCGGTTAATGCGAGCTGGTAAAAAGTCACCTGTTATTGGGTCTTGCTGGGTTACAATATCAACTTCAGCTCCATATACTTTTAGAATCTCAATATTCTGTTTTGTTGTTTTAAGATCAACTACACAAATAAAACGTAAACCAAAAAAAGTACAAGCTTGTGCAAGACCAATACCTAAATTGCCGGAGCTAGACTCAATAATTGTTGTATCTGGGTTAATCTCTCTTTTCTCCAAGGCTTTCTTAAGCATATTGAAGGCCGGTCGGTCTTTTATGCTACCGCTAGGATTGAACATTTCCAATTTTGCAAAGAGTTGAAAATTATTATTTTTGTTAATACGTTCCAACTTAATTAATGGAGTATTACCAATTGTTGCTAAAATACCATTATTCATTTGTAAATCCTGATCTTAAAAAATATTATTTAAGGTAGCCTTTCAGTTGTTCAGCAAGCGTTTCAACATGAGGTGATTCAATCATACTATGGTGATTACCCTGCACTTTGACTATTTCAACGCCTTCAGTGGTATACTCTTTCCAGCCGTAATCAGCTGCTTTTATTGAGATATTTTTTTCAGCTTCAGTTTCTTCAGTTTCTTCAGTGGCTTGAAACAGTATTATCTTGCCATGATAAAATTGAAGTTGGTGGCATCGTTCTGCTGCTTCGTTGGTTTCTAAAACTTGTAAAAACCGTTTTGCTTGGGCCGTACTCATATCTGGCGGAAAGAGATTTGCTTGTTTAGCTAGTTCTATAACGTAAATCAACTGTTCTTCTTCTGTTAGTTGACGTAAATGTTCCAATGACAAAGAAACTCCTTCATCTGTGAATACGTCTACCAAAAATTGGGCATTGTCTTTTGGTTTTGAATACGCTTCGACGCTGGAAGGCACAATAGTATCCAATAAGGCCAACACAGCAACTGATTCACCTTGGGTTTGTAACAGTCTTGCAATTTCAAATGCGACCAATCCACCAGAAGACCAACCACTCAATTGATAGGGGCCTTGTGGTTGTTTGGTTTGGATTGCATTTAGATAAAATTTGGCCATTTCGCTGATTTGTGTGTAAGGTACTTGTCCAGCTTCCATTCCAAAGGCTTGGAGGCCATAAAAAGGTTGCTCAATACCCAGCATTTGTGCCAATTCATAATAGCACAAGACATTACCACCAGTAGGATGAACACAGAAAAATGGTGGTTTTTCTCCCTTGCTTTGAATAGCGACTAGAGGAGACCAAGGTAAAGTCTCAGTTTGTTGACGTAAAATAATGGCGAGTTGTTCTATTGTAGCATTTTGGAACAGCATTGCTAAAGGTAAATGTTTCTCAAGTTGCTGTTCTATTTGAGCCATCAAACTAACGGCTAATAAAGAATGCCCACCTATTTCAAAGAAATTCTCGCGAATGCCAATAGGGCGTATTTCTAACACCTTTTCCCAAATTTGCACCAATTGGAGTTCAAGCTGGTCACGTGGTATTTGATAATGTTTGCTGGTGAAAAAGACATTAGGAGCTGGCAACGCTTTACGGTCGATTTTGCCATTCGGTGTCAGTGGCAAATGTTCGAGAACAGTGAAATGACTGGGAACCATATAGTCAGGTAACCGTGCTTTCAGCCAGTCTTTTAATTCAGCGAAAAATGAATCAGCCGGTTTTTCACTTTCAACTATCACATAAGCTACGAGTTGTTTGTTATCATCTGCTTCATACAGTGTCGATACAGCTTCTTTAACAGCCGGATGTTGACTGAGTATGGCTTCAATTTCGCCTAATTCAATACGGAAGCCACGTAGTTTGACTTGGTTGTCAATGCGTCCAAGATATTCGAGGTTGCCACCCGGAAGCCATCTAGCTAAATCGCCGGTTTTATAGATGCGTTCAACTTTGCCGAATAGTTCAACTTCAATAAATTTTTCAGTGGTGAGTTCTGAGCGGTTGAGGTAGCCGCGTGCGAGACCGGTGCCGGCAATGCAGAGATCGCCGGGAATGCCAAGAGGAACAATATTGTGGTGAATATCCAAAATATAAATTCGAGTATTATCAATTGGACATCCGATTGGCACGGTTGTAAGACTCATTTGTTGATTTAGCTTATTAGCTGTAGTCAATTGATTGGAGGTATCATCATTTTTGGTAAAAATGTTAGTTGATTCTTCAAGATTCTCTGATTGACTGCTATAGTACGAATAAAGAGTTACGTCGTCAGAGCATTCAGCCGGGCCATACGCATTCATTAACGGAATATTTGGATACACTTCAAACCACTGCCGAAACAGATTCTGAGGAAAAGCTTCCCCGGTCACTAATAACCACCGAAGAGCGGATAATGCGTGAGTTTTGGAGTCGGAAATTTCAAGCATTATACTCAACAAAGATGGAACGATTTGAAGCACCGAAATGTTTCTGGTTTGAATTTCGGTTAAAAAGCGTGCTGGGTCGCGGATAATATCGTTCCCAATAATGTTTATTTTTCCGCCAATGAGCAGCATTGTTAAAATTTGCCACACAGAAATATCAAAACCAATAGGAGCCGTTTGGGCAATTGTATCTGAATCAGATAAAGAAAGTGCTCGAATCATTGCGCAGCAGTGGTTGACACAACCGTTCTGCTCAATCATCACCCCCTTTGGTTTACCGGTAGAACCAGATGTATAAATCACATAAGCCAAACCCGAAACTTGGTTGTCAACCGACGGACTCTCAATCGGCTGTTTCGCAAAATCCACTGCATCCAAACATACCACTACAGCTTCCAATGCTGGCAACCGTGCTTTCAAGTGACTTTGTGTCAACAATAGCGGTGCAGCACTATCTTCCAGCATATAACTAATACGGCTCACTGGATAGCTAGGATCAATTGGTACATAAGCACTTCCGGTTTTAAGTATCCCCAATATGCCAATAACCATTTCCAAACAACGTTCTACAGCAATAGCAACTAAGTAGTTATCAGTTTTTAGCTCTAGTATATAATGAGCAAGTTGGTTGGCTTGCAGATTAAGTTCACGATAGGTTAGTTTTCGTTCTTCAAATATGACTGCGATGTTATCCGGGGTTTTTTCCACCTGTTGTTCAAATAAATCAATAATAGTTTTATCTTTTGGATAATCTATGGCTGTATCATTCCAAGTTTGCAATTGCCGAATTTCTGCTTCAGTAAGCATTGGCAAGTGACTAATTGATTGCTGTGGATTGTCAACGATAGCAGTGAGCAATACTTCAAAATGTCTCGCCATCCGTTCAATCGTTCTAGCTTCAAACAAATCAGTGGCATATTCCCATTCACACTGAAGTTGCCCATTCTGTTCTTCCATGTCCAAACTCAGGTCAAATTTAGCTATTGGAGACTCAGATTCTAATGGAGTGATATCCAATCTAGGCAATTCAAATTGAGTTTCTTCATTATTTTGTAACGTAAACATTACTTGAAACAAGGGACTATAGCTTAAGCTACGGGTTGGTTGTAACTGTTCAACCAGCATTTCAAACGGGATATCTTGATGGGCATAAGCTTCCAAACCAGTTTGCCGAGTTTGAAGTAACAAATCAATAACACTTTGTTCTCCAGTAGAAAGCTGGGTACGCAATACCAAAGTATTAACAAAGAAACCGATTAAATCTTCAGTCTGGCTATGAGTTCGATTAGCAATTGGACTACCGACACAGATATCATCTTGGCGACTGTAGCGTGCAAGCAAAATACTAAAGCTGGTTAGCAAGGTCATGAATACAGTCACGCCATGTTGCTGACTCAGTTCAGTGACAGATTGGCTGAGTGTTGGTGACAAGCTATGTACATAATGCGCACCTTGGTAACTTTGCTGGGGTGGACGCGGTTTGTCGGTGGGTAATTCTAACAATTCTGGACTACCGGTAAGTTGCTTTGTCCAATAATCAACTTGTTGTTGTAACACTTCACCTTGTAACCAATTTCTTTGCCAAGCGGCATAATCACTATATTGAACGGTTAGTGGAAAATAGGTCGGTTGGGCGTTTTGAGCAAAAGCTGCATAAGCATGTTGCCAATCACGAATAAATACGCCCATCGACCAACCATCAGTGATGATATGGTGCATATTTAGCAATAAGACTGACTTTTCATCATTCAATTGTAATAGTTCTGCCTTGAATAAGGGGCCTTTGGCTAAATCAAATGGAGTCATAGCATGTCTATCAACTCTGTTTTGGACTGTTTCGTTCTGCTCCATATCAGTCATTTGACGTAAATCGTGAATCTGTAAAGGTTCAATTTTATCAATATTTAGAACCTGCATAGTCGCTTTACCAGTATGAGCTGGAAAATAAGTGCGTAGGCTGGTATGACGTTCTTGTAGCCAATGCAAACTTTGTTGCAACGCCGCTATATCTAACTGACCAGATAATTGCAAGGTTGCTGGCATGTTATAAGTGGCACTGTCGTTTTCTTCAAATTGATTCAAAAACCATAACCGTTGTTGGGCAAACGATAAAACTTTAGGTTCATCTATTGACTGCTTCTCAATAGGGGGTAAATGTACTCCGCTAGTCGCTACTGAAACAGCTATTGCTAAGTCTGATAATTGGGGATATTCAAAGATTGTTCGCACTGGTAATTCTATTTGGAAACTGTCTCGAATTCGAGCAATAAGTTGGGTTACCAACAAGGAATGACCACCGAGTTCAAAGAAGTTGTCATGTCGGTTAATAGTTCCGCGTTTGAGTATACCGGCCCATAAACTAGCTAATAATTCTTCAGTTGGTGTAATCGGTTTAATACCACTGGAAATTTCGATATCTGGTTCTGGCAATGCTTTTCGGTCAATCTTACCGTTGGGAGTTAAAGGCAGTTTATCCAATACAGTAAAATGACTTGGAATCATATATTCAGGCAACTGTGCTTTCAACCCATCTTTCAATTCAGCTAAAT